>ERZ778514.1376-NODE-1376-length-18317-cov-8.842843_pt1 | contig 18317 bp, 14 predicted proteins | sample MGYA00510344_ERZ778514 | MGnify/ENA primary metagenome ERZ778514 (study PRJEB29527, sample SAMN07138968) | mouse gut metagenome | material: feces | host: mouse | place: China:Nanjing | collected 2016-01-25 ... | reverse complement strand
GGCGTGAAGCCGTCGGCCAGGCGGTTGTAGAACTTCATCTCCTGGCGCTCCTCGCCCTCGAGCTGGCGCTCGTGCGAGATGTGGGTGTACTGCTTGTAGATCTCCACGAAGCGCGTGGTTTCATACAACAGCGCGCGGGCGCCCTCCAGCTTGGCCTTCATGACGGTCAGCATCTCCGAGACGGCGGCGAAGCGCACGATGGGCTTGCCGAACTGCTCGCGCTCGCAGGCGTACTTGAACGCCTCGCGGTAGGCCGCCTCGCACAGACCCACCGACTGGGCGCCGATGCCCAGGCGCGCGGCGTTCATGAGCGACATCACATATTTGATGAGGCCCATCTTGCGGTCGCCGACCAGCTGCGCGGGGGCGTTGGTAAAGACCAGCTCGCAGGTGGGCGAGCCCTTGATGCCCATCTTGTTCTCGATGCGGCGCACCTTCACGCCGCCGTCGCGCTTGTCGTAGACGAGCATCGACAGACCGCGCGCGTCGGTGGTTCCCTCCTCGGTACGGGCCAGCACGAGCGACACCTCGCCGTCGCCGTTGGTGATGAAGCGCTTCACGCCGTTGAGCAGCCACGTCTGACGCTCTTCGCTCCAGGTGGCCTTCAGCATCACGGCGCCCAGGTCCGAACCGGCGTCGGGCTCCGTGAGGTCCATGGCGCACGTGGCGCCGGCCGACACCCACGGCAGGAACTTCTGCTTGATCTCCTCCGAGGCGAACTCGTTGAGCGTCTCGGCGCAGTCCTGCAGACCCCAGATGTTCTCGAAGCCGGCATCGGCGCGCGCCACCATCTCGTTGGCCATGACGAAGCAGACCAGCGGGAAGTTCAGACCGTCGTACTTGCGCGGAAGCGTGAGGCCGCTCAGACCGGCGTCGACGATCGCCTTCATGTTCTCGACCGTGCCCGAGGCGTACTCGACATGGTCGTCTACCACGCGGGGACCCTCGTGGTCGACCCCCTCGGCGTTGGGCGCGATCACCTCGCCGCACACCTCGCCGGCGATCTCAAGCACGCGGCGGTAGGAGTCCATCGCGTCCTCGAAGTTCTGCGGTGCGTGGTCGTAGAGATCCTTCTCGGCGAAGCCGCGCTCCTTGAGCTCCACGATCTTGCGCATCATCGGATGCTGGAGGTGGAACTGCAAATCCTTATTATCTGAAAAGAAATTAGCCATAATGGTAGTTGTTTGATTGGTTGATTATTCCTGTCGTCGCGTAAGCTCCAGGCCGATGACGAAGAAGTGGGGAACGCGGCCCACGATCTCGCTCGAAAGGTCGGGCGCGATCTCCCGCTCCCCGCAGAAGCGGAAACTGCCGGACCGCGCGTCGTACCACATCGACCCGAAGAGGAGCAGCGGGACGAAGCGGCCCTCGCCGAGCGGTGCGTCGAGGCGGAACGGGCGCACCAGATAGCGGTAGAGCGGCGTGCGCTCCTCCGCACCCGGACGAGCGAGCCCGCGCAGCGGGAGCTGCGCACGCGACGTAGCCATGCCGGCCAGATCGAAGACCACCGAGGCGAGCGAGTCGGCGCCCGAGGGATAGAACCCCACCGTCAGCCGCTCGGCCTGACGGTAGGTCCCCGTGGTCGGGTCAGCCATCTCGTCGGGTCGGATCCCGTCCCGCGACTCGGCCGGGAAATCGGTCAGCATGAGCTTGTTCGAACGCAGGTAGAACACCCGGTCGCACTCCAGGTCGCGGCCGTCGGCATACTCCTTCACCCGCACTGTCACATCGTAGCGATCGGCGAGAAACTCCCGCAGATCGAAGCCGAAGGCTTTGTAGCCCGTCTGCTCGAGGAGCATGCGGAGCTCATCCAGGCCCGCCTCGCGGCTCCTCACCTGCTGTCCGAAGGCGGCCGACGAGAGGAGCAACGCACACGCGATGGATAGGAGACGCCGCATGATTACTTCGAGTTTTCCTTGTAATGCTTGATCATCTTGGGGATGATCTCGCAGACGTCGCCCGTGATGGCGTAGTCGGCGATCTTGTTGATCGGGGCGTCGGGGTCGGTGTTGATCGAGATGACCATCGACGACTGGTCCATGCCAGCCGTGTGCTGGATCTGACCCGAGATGCCGCAGGCGATGTAGAGCTTCGGACGCACGGTGACGCCCGTCTGGCCCACCTGGCGCGCATGCTCCGTGAAGCCCGCGTCGACCGCCGCGCGGCTGGCGCCCACCTCGGCGCCCAGCGCCTCGGCCAGCTCGTGGACGAGCCGGAAGTTCTCCTTCGAGCCCATGCCGTAGCCGCCGGCCACGATGATCGGGGCCCCCTTGATGTCGATCTTGCGCTCCTCGATCTGGCGGTCGATGATCGTGACGGCCAGGTCCGAATCCTTGACGTAGCTGCGCCAGTCGATCACGCGGACCTCGCCCTTGCCGGGCCGGGCGGCCTCCTGCTTGCGCATGACGCCCTCGCGGACGGTGGCCATCTGCGGACGGTGGTCGGGGTTGACGATCGTGGCGATGATGTTGCCGCCGAAAGCGGGACGGATCTGGTAGAGCAGGTCGCTGTAGCCCTTGCCCGTCTTCACGTCGTTGTGGTCGCCGATGACCAGCTGCGTGCAGTCGGCCGTCAGACCGCTGTGCAGCGCCGACGAGACGCGCGGCGCGAAGTCGCGGCCCACGCAGGTGGCGCCGAAGAGGACGATCTGGGGTTTCTCCTGTTCGATGAGACCGCACAGGGCCGCCGTGTGGGGCAGCGTGCGGAAAGGGGCGAAGATGGCGTCGTCGGCGATCCACACCGTGTCGGCGCCGTAGCGGGCCAGCTCCTTCTCCAGACCGGCCAGGCCGTCGCCCATCATGACGGCTTCGAGTTTGACCTTCAGCGTGTCGGCCAGCTCGCGGCCCTTGGTCAGCAGCTCGAGGCTCACGTCGGCGATCTTGCCGCCCTCGAGTTCGATATATACGAATATGTTGTTCATCGCGCTTGCGCTTTAACCGAGCGTGTGGCTCGCAATCAGTTCGACCATGAGTTCCTTGATGTCGCAGTCCGAGGCGGTGAGGCGCTTGGCCTCCTTGGCCTGGAAGACGACGTTTTCGATCTTCTTTACCTTGGTGGGCGAGCCCGTGAGGCCCAGCTGCTGCGGATCGGGATCGACGTCGGCGGCGGCCCACTCGACGATCTGCAGCGCGGGCTTGGCGGCAGCGCGGCGCGCAGCCTCCGAATCGGGCGCGGCGGCGATCTCCGACTTGGCCATCGCGCACTTGAAGGCCATCACGCGGCGGGCGTTGCGCGGGCGGCAGGCGGCGGCCGAAGCGTTGGCCGTCAGCACCACCGGCACGGGGCACTCGACCACCTCGGTGCCGTGCTCCAGACGGCGCTTGACCACCAGCGACGACTCCCCTATCTCGACGATCTGCTCGGCGTAGGTCACCTGCGGCAGGCCCAGCTTCTCGGCCACCTGCGGACCCACCTGGGCCGTATCGCCGTCGATGGCCTGGCGGCCGGCGACGATGATGTCGGGCGAGATCTTGCGCAGGGCGCACGAGAGGGCGTAGGAGGTGGCCAGCGTGTCGGAGCCGGCGAACTCGCGGCCCGAGAGCAGGTAGCCCCCGTCGGCGCCGCGGAACATGGCGTCGCGGATGATGTCGGCGGCACGCTGCGGACCCATCGTCAGCACGTGGACCGTGGAGCCCTCGGTGCGGTCCTTGAGCGAGAGAGCCATCTCGAGCGCATTGAGATCTTCGGGATTGAAAATGGCCGGAAGCGCGGCGCGGTTGACCGTCCCTTCGGGCGTCATCGCGTCCTTGCCCACGTTGCGGGTATCGGGCACTTGCTTGGCCAGTACTACGATTCTAAGGTTTTTCATATATCGGTTGTGTAGGTATTTCTGTCGTTGTTTCGGGCGCGGAGCGTCAGCGCACGATCGTCTCGTCGCGGTCGGGACCCACCGAGATGATCTTCACGGGAACGCCCGTCTCGCGCTCGATGAACTCCACGTAGCGGCGGAACGCCTCGGGGAACTCATCGTAGGAGCGGCAGCTGCGCAGGTCGCAGCGCCACCCCTCCAGATCGGTGTAGAGGGGTTCGATCGCAGCGTCGGTGGCGTAGGGGAACTGCTCGGTGCGCTCGCCGTCGATACGGTAGGCCGTGGCGACGCGGATCGTGTCGAAGTCGTTCATCACGTCCGATTTCATCATGATGAGCTGCGTGACGCCGTTGACCATGATGGCGTACTTGAGGGCTACCAGGTCGAGCCAGCCGCAGCGGCGCTTGCGCCCCGTCACGGCGCCGAACTCGTGGCCCAGTTGGCAGAGGCGGTCGCCCGTCTGGTCGAAGAGCTCCGTGGGGAAGGGGCCGCTGCCCACGCGCGTACAGTAGGCCTTGAAGATGCCGAAGACCTCGCCGATGCGGTTGGGGGCGATGCCCAGGCCGGTGCAGACGCCGGCGCAGACGGTGTTCGACGAGGTGACGAAGGGATACGACCCGAAGTCGACGTCGAGCAGCGTGCCCTGCGCCCCCTCGGCCAGGATGGTGCGGCCCTCGCGGAGGGCGTCGTTGAGCACGTATTCGCTGTCGATCAGGCGGAAGCGCTTGAGGTACTCGACCGCCTCGAACCACTCGCGCTCCAGATCGGCGATGTCGTAGGCATAGTCGAGGCTGCGGAGGATCGCCTCGTGGCGGGCCTTCGCGCGGGCGTAGATCGCCTTGAAGTCGGGGCTCAGGAGATCGCCCACGCGCATGCCGTTGCGGCTCACCTTGTCGGTGTAGGTGGGGCCGATGCCCTTGCCCGTGGTGCCGATCTTGCCGCTCCCCTTGGCCGCTTCGTAGGCGGCGTCGAGGATGCGGTGGGTGGGGAGGATCAGGTGGGCCTTCTTGGAGATGCAGAGCCGGTGCGTGAGGTCGTGACCGCTCTTGGCCAGCTCCTCGGCCTCCGAACGGAAGAGGATGGCGTCGAGCACCACGCCGTTGCCGATGACGTTGGTCTTGCCGCCCTGGAAGATGCCCGAGGGGATCGAGCGCAACACGTACTTCTCGCCGTCGAACTCGAGGGTGTGACCGGCATTGGGGCCGCCCTGGAAGCGGGCCACGATCTCGTAGCGGGGCGTCAGCACGTCCACCACTTTTCCTTTGCCCTCGTCGCCCCATTGCAGGCCGAGGATCACGTCTACTTTTTTCATTTATCCGAAAAGAATTATTCGCACATGTTAAGCTGCAAAAGACATTTTGCACCCAAAGATACGCAATTTTTGCGGAAAAGCCCAACGGAACGGGGCGAAAATACGCCGACGCGGGAAAAAGCGGAGCGGGAAACCGGACGTCAGAGCTCCTCGACCACCGACGGGTCGTCGACCGCCAGACGGAGGATGCGCTGCTGCGCCCCCTTGTAGAGTACCTCGAGCGGGCACGCCGAGGCGTCGGCCAGCTCCATCTGCCGGGCGCAGCGCCGAAGGTCGAGCAGGCGGAGCGGATTGCCCGCGCAGCGGACCACCGAAAGCGACGGGGCCGCCAGGTCGAGCCGCCCTATCGCATTACGGGAGCAGTCGAGCTCCGCGAGCGAGCGCGACTCCCCCACCTCGAGCCGCACCAGCGCATTGCGCGCGCAGTCGACGCGACGCAACGCGCGGAGCGGACGCAGGTCCAGCTCCGCGATGCGGTTGTCGGCGCAGTCGAGCCGCTCGAGCGAGACGAACTCGCCGAGCTCGTCCATCCGCTCGATGCCCAGGCCCGGGCACGACAGATGACGGACGCGCTGCGCCTCGTAGCGCGAGAGACGACCGTCGCCGTTCAGATCGTAGGCCGCGAGGCAATGGGCGCGCAGCTGCGGATCGGAAATCGTTATGTAGGTGTGTCGGTTCTCCTCCTCGCGCGGATCGTCGGCCAGGCCGCACGAGGCGGCCGTCGCGAGCAGAAGCAGAGGAAGCAGGGGTCGCACGCGCCGGGGATCAGATGTCCACGTCGTCGTCCGACTGGGAGCTGCCGCTCTCGGACGAGTCGTCGCCCTGGAGTTCGTCGGCCCCCTTCAGATCGTCGTCGTAGTAATCCTTGTCGTCCTCCTCCTGGGCGTTGTCGTCGATCTTAACGTCGATCTTCACCAGATAGGCCACCTCGTCGGTATCGAAAGGGACGGCATAGAAGAAATCGCCGTTGGGCTTGTCGACGCGCATCATCGCGTCGGTGAACCCGAGCGGGTATTTCTCCTTGACGGCCTCCTGCAGTTCGGCCGGAAGGTTATGGTAACTCGTTACGATATGTTTCTTTCTCGTCGTAGTCTGTGTAGCCATAGAACGTATTGCTGCGAAATTTTGCTGCAAGTATACGCAAAATTTGCATACTTCGCCACTGCGCCCCGTTTTTTTTGCTTTTTTTTCGAATCCGGCGGCCGTTCCGCGCAAATTGCTTACCTTTACGCGAGTTTCCCGCTTTTTAATATGGTACGACAACGCATCGAAGAGCTGCGCCGAGCGCTCGAACGACATAACCGGCTCTACTACATCGATAACGCCCCCGAGATCTCCGACTTCGAGTTCGACGCCCTGATGCGCGAGCTGCTGGAGCTGGAGGCCGCCCACCCCGAATGGGCCGACCCCAACTCGCCCTCGGTACGCGTGGGCAGCGACCTGACGGCCGAGTTCCGCACCGTACGCCACCGCTTCCCCATGCTCTCGCTGGGCAACACCTACTCGCTCGGGGAGCTGCACGATTTTCTCGACCGCATCCGCCGCGAGACGGGCCGCGAGGCGGAGGTGGCGTGCGAGCTGAAGTTCGACGGCACGGCCATCTCGCTCACCTACGAACACGGCAGCCTGCTGCGCGCCGTAACGCGCGGCGACGGCACGGAGGGCGACGACGTGACGGCCAACGTGCGCACGATCCGCACCGTGCCCCTGCGCCTGCAGGGCGAGGGGTGGCCCGACTACTTCGAGATCCGGGGCGAGATCCTGATGCCCTACGCCTCGTTCGACCGCCTCAACGCCGAGCGCGAAGCGGCGGGCGAGCCGCTGCTGGCCAACCCGCGCAACGCCGCGGCCGGGACGCTCAAGCAGCAGTCGTCGGCCGTGGTGGCGCGCCGCGGGCTCGACTGCACGCTCTACCAGATCGCGGGCGACGAGCTACCTTTCCGCTCCCACAGCGAGGCGCTCGCGGCGGCCCGCAGCTGGGGATTCAAGGTATCGGACAAGATGCGCATCTGCCGCACGACCGAAGAGGTCGACGCCTTCATCGCCCACTGGGACACGGCGCGGCGCGAGCTCCCCTTCCCCACCGACGGGGTGGTCGTCAAGGTCGACGACTTCGCCCTGCGCCGCCAGCTGGGCTTCACGGCCAAGGCGCCCAAGTGGGCCGTGGCCTACAAATTCAAGGCCGAACAGGCGCTGACGCGTCTGCGGAGCATCGACTTCCAGGTGGGGCGCACGGGCGCCGTGACCCCCGTGGCCAACCTCGAACCGGTGCTGCTGGCCGGCACCACCGTGCGCCGCGCGACGCTCCACAACGCCGAGCAGATGGCCCAGCTCGACATCCGCCCCGGCGACTGCGTCTACGTCGAGAAGGGGGGCGAGATCATCCCCAAGATCACGGGCGTCGAGCTGGCGGCGCGCCCCTCGGACAGCCGTCCGTTCGTCTACATCGACCGCTGCCCCGAGTGCGGCACCCCGCTGGTGCGCTACGAGGGCGAAGCGAAACACTACTGCCCCAACCAGGGTGGCTGCCGCCCCCAGATCATCGGCCGCATCCTCCACTTCATCCGCCGCAAGGCGCTCGACATCGAGGGGCTGGGCGAGGAGACCGTGGAGCTGCTGTACGACAACGGTCTGGTGGCCGACGCCTCGGACCTCTACGACCTGCGCCCCGAGCAGCTGGCGCCCCTGCCGCGCCTGGGCGAGAAGTCGGCCGAGAACATCGTGCGCTCCATAGGCCGCTCGACCGAGGCACCCTTCCACCGGGTGCTGTTCGGGCTGGGAATCCGCTTCGTGGGCGAGACCACGGCCAAATACCTCGCGGCCCACTTCCGCACGCTCGACGCCGTGATGGCGGCCTCGCGCGAGGAGCTCGTCGAGGCCGACGAGGTGGGAGAGAAGATCGCCGACGCCATCGTCGACTACTTCGCCGACGCCGGGAACCGCCGCATCGTCGAGCGGCTGCGCGCCGCGGGGCTGCGCTTCGAGGCCGAGGCGCGCGAGCAGGCGTCGGACGCGCTGGCGGGCAAGAGCTTCGTCATCTCTGGCAAGTTCCTGAACCACAGCCGCGACGAGCTGAAGGAGCTCATCGAGCGGCACGGCGGGCGCAACCTAGCCGCCGTGTCGGGCAACGTCGACTTTCTGGTGGCGGGCGACAACATGGGGCCCGCCAAGCTGAAGAAGGCCGAGAAACTGGGCATCCGCATCCTCACCGAAGAGGAGTTCGCGGCGATGCTCGACCGGGGCGCCGAGGCGGAGGCGCCGCCCGCTGCGGTCGACCGCACGGCGCATCCCGCGCAACCTCCGCAACCCGCACACCCCGCACCCTCCGGCAAGCCCTCGGAAGAGACGGCGGCCGGCGAGGCCCCCCGGCAGGGGGAGCTGTTTTAACTATTATTTCTTTCCAAATACCTCCATCAGAATGGGTCTACTTGATTTTATAAAAAGACGAGAAATCGAGACTATCAAATCATTACGTGAAACGATCACTAATTTGGAATCTCGAATCAAAGAACTCGAGCCCTATGAAGGGATTGCAGATACCGATGCCGAGATAAAACGCAAAATAGAGGAAACGGATCTTATCATTGCAGTCAAGCTATCAGATCTCCGAAACGAAGAATCCGAAATACAACACAACATCGAAAAACAAAAACGCGTATTATCCGAATTAGAGACGCAATACGAAAACGGATACCAGACTTTCCTATCATTAAAAAAAGAAGCCGAAATTTACAAAGAGAGCATTGAACTCGCGGAATACGGAGTATATGAACCGCACTTCGATTTCGGAGTATCGGATCTATATAAAACTGAAATATATAGAGTAAGAGAACGGCAAAAAGAGGAAATCCGAAACGAAGTCGCCGTTTTAGGTGGTAACGGCATAACATGGAACGGGAGTGTTTCGCAAGGAGCTGCGATGGTCAAGAGAGAGAAGAAGCTCATGTTGCGGGCTTTTAACGGAGAATGCGATAGTTTCATAGCCGATGTCGATTGGAACAACATTTCCAAAATGGAAGAACGGATCGAAAAATCGCTCAATGCCATAAATAAGATATATGAAAAACAAGGTATCTTTATTTCCAGAAGCTACGCAAATCTCAAATTAAAAGAGCTCCATCTCGCATACGAATATAAAAACAAGAAGCGCGAAGAGAAAGAGGAACAACGCGCGATACGCGAGCAAATGCGAGAAGAAGAAAAGGCTCGCCGAGAAATCGAAGCAGCCATGATAAAGGCACAAAAAGAAGAAGAAGCCTATCAAAAAGCACTTGCAAAAGCCCGCAAAGAAATAGAGGCGGCCATTGGGGAAAAACAGGCAAAATTACAATCTCAAATTTCAGAGTTGCAAGCCCGAATCGCCGAAGCCGAAAACAACAAGCAAAGAGCGCTGTCGATGGCTCAACAAACAAAACGCGGCCATGTATATGTCATTTCCAACATCGGATCATTCGGCGAAAACATCTACAAAATAGGCATGACCCGCAGATTGGATCCTATGGATCGTGTAAGGGAATTGGGCGATGCGAGCGTCCCCTTTCCGTTCGACGTGCACGCTATCATTTTCAGTGAAGATGCGCCAGCACTCGAAACGCACATACATCACCTGCTTGAGCACAAACGCACCAATCTCATCAATTCTCGAAAAGAATTCTTCTGCGTGACGCTAAAAGAAATAGAAGACATCGTTCATCAGAACAATGCGACCATAGAATTTACTCAAGTTGCAGAAGCTAAAGACTACAGAGAATCTTTAGCAATAAGAGAAAAAACAGCCAGTGAAAAAAGTTCTGACGAGGTCAAATATCCGACACACTTATTCGCATCATAACAATTTATTGTAAATAAAAACTATCCGAACCGATATGATCCAACATCCACTCGCGGGCGTAGGCGCCGCAATGATTACCCCCTTCACGGCCGACGGCCGGGTCGACTACGAGGCGCTGGCGCGCATGGTAGACCACGTGATCGAGGGCGGCGTCGACTACATCGTCGCCCTGGGCACCACGGCCGAGACACCCACGCTCTACATGCCCGAGCGGGCCGTGATCGCCATGTTCATAACCAACCAGATCGCCGGGCGTGTACCGCTGGTGATGGGCTGCGGCGGCAACTCCACCTCGGAGGTGCTCGACCAGCTGCGCGAGTTCGACCTGCGCGGCGCCGACGCCATCCTGAGCGTCACGCCCTACTACAACAAACCCTCGCAGGAGGGGCTCTACCAGCACTTCCGCACCGTCGCCGAGCACTCTCCGCTGCCGGTCATCCTCTACAACATCCCCGGGCGCTCGGGCGTCAACATGACCCCCGAGACCACGCTGCGCCTGGCGCGCGAGCTGCCCAACGTGATCGGCATCAAGGAGGCGTCGGGCGACATCGAGCAGATGCAGCGCATTCTCGACCGGCGGCCCGAAGGGTTCCTCGTGCTCTCGGGCGACGACGGCATGGCCATCGACCTGATGCGGCGCGGCGGCGACGGCGTGATCTCGGTGGCGGCCAACGCCTTCCCCGAGCGCTTCATGTCGTGCGTCGGCCACGCCAAGGCGGGCGATTTCGACCGCGCCGACGCCGAGTACGCCGCGCTGGACGAGGCCGTGCAGGCGCTCTTCGCCGAGGGCAACCCCACGGGGGTGAAGTGCGCCCTCTCGGTGATGGGCAAGATCGGCCCCACGATGCGCCTGCCGCTGGTGCCGGGCTCGGAAAAGCTGCGCGCGCGCTTCGAGGAGCTGATCGCCAGATACGATTTGCGGTAAATCTCCGTTCGTAGAGGAAAATCCCCGACACTATGAAACGACTGCTTTGCGCCCTGCTGCTGCTTCCCGCGCTCGCCGCGGCGAAAACGCCCGACGAGGAGGACATCGTGCTGAAGACCATCGACTCGTCGTCGCCCTACTGCCTCACGGTGCTCCTGATGCGCTTCAACGACCCCGCTGAAACACTCACCGACGAGGAGTACCACTACCTCTACTACGGCTACGCCTACCACGACAACTACAAGCCGCTGGAGAGCAATCCCGACATGGACCGTCTGCTGCTGATGGTATCGGGCGTCGATCCCGACCGCCCCGACCGCGAGACGCTCGAGGAGGTGCTCGTCATGGCGCGCCGGGCCGCCGAGCGCGACCCGTTCAGCCCCAAACTGCTCAACCTGATGGCCTTCGCCCACGGGGCGCTGGGGCACACGCAGGAGGAGCAGGCCGCCTACGACCGCATGAAGGGGATCGTAGGGGCGATCCTCGACTCGGGCGACGGCCTCACGCAGGGCACCGCGCGCCACATCCTCATGTTCGACCACGCCTACGACGTGCTGGCCGCCGAGGGGCTGGCCAACGGCGGACGCGGGCGCGTGGTGAGCCGCTCGGTGGAGTTCGTGCCGCTCGCCGCGCCCCAGGTGGTCGAAGGCAAGAAGCGCAAGGGCTTCTACTTCGACTTCAGCCGCATCTACCGCAACAAACCCGAAGGTTACACCTACAAACGCGACCGCACATGGCAGTTCAACAACCTCAAACCGCGCGTCTACAAATAGTGCGCCGCCTCGTCCGCACGACAGCGACGATCGTCGCAGCGAGCCTCATGGCGCTGTCGGCGGGGTGCGAGAAAGAGCCCCTGCCGACGAAACTCGAAGTGAACTGCAGCGAAATTCTGCTGCACGGCGCGGCAGGCTCCGAAACGACCTTTACGGTGACGGCCTCCGGCAGCTGGGAGCTGGAAATCTCGGGGGACGGATACGACGCGGCACCCGCTTCCGGCAAACAGGGCGAGACCGTCGTGACGGTCACGGCGACGCGAACCAACGAGGGCAGCAGCCGCGAAATGCTCGGGGTACTCACGCTGCGTCCTCATCGGAACGGTGAGGAGCTTACGCTCGCCGTCGCGCAGAATCCCGAGGGCGGGCAGACCGTGCTGATGTACCTCCCCTGGTCGGGGAACCTCACGGGATACTTCCGGCAGAACATCGCCGACATGGAGCAGGTGGTGGCCCGCGGCGGGCTCGACGGGGCGCGGTTGCTGGTCTACTTCATGGAGAGCGCCTCGACGGCCACGCTCTTCGAGCTGACGGCGCGCGACGGCGCGTGCGAGCGGCGCGAGGCGGCCCGCTACGACCGGGCGCCCGACTTCACCACGGCAGAGGGGCTGCGCACGATCTTCGGCGCCGTGAAGCGCGAAGCGCCGGCCGACCGCTACGGACTGATCATCGGCTGCCACGGCATGGCCTGGCTCCCCGCCGACGAGGCGGCGGGCCGGGCTGCGGGAGCGCGCGAGCGGGAGTACTGGGAGTACGAGGCCGAGGGGCGCCCCCTCACCCGCTGGTTCGGCGGCACCTCGGCGGCCCACCGCACCGACATCGCCACGCTGGCCGAGGGGATCCGCCTGGCCGGGATGCCGATGGAGTACATTCTCTTCGACGACTGCTACATGGCCTCGGTCGAGGTAGCCTACGAGCTGCGGGGCGTCGCACAGCACCTCATCGGCTCGACCTCGGAGATCATGGCCTACGGATTTCCCTATGCCGAGCTGGGGCAGCACCTCTTCGGGGAGGTCGACTACGAGGCCGTGTGCGAGGCGTTCCACCGCTTCTACGCCTCCTACCAATACCCCTACGGCACGATCGGGGCGATCGACTGCGCGCAGCTCGAGGCGCTGGCCGACGTGATGCGCCGCATCAACGAGCGCTACGCCTTCACGGGCGAGGAGGGCGACCTGCAGAGCCTCGACGGCTATACGCCCGTGCGCTTCTTCGACATGGGCGACTACGTCGGGCGGCTCTGCCCCGACGCGGCGCTGGCGGCCGAGGCCGGGGAGCGGCTGCGCGCCGCGGTGCCCCACCACCGCCACACCGAGCGCTACTACTCGGCGACGAGCGGCTCCCACCCGATCCGCACCTTCTCGGGCATCACCACCTCCGACCCCAGCACGGCGCCGCTCACCGTCGACGCCAAGCGCCGCACGGCGTGGTGGCGGGCGACCCACTGACCGCGGCCGGGGAGGGCGCGCAAAAAGCAAAGGAGCGACACCCTGCCGGCGTCGCTCCTTTGCTTTTGTCTCTTCGGAAGGTTATTCGTACTGCCCCGACTTGAGGCGCTGCACCTCCTCGTCGGTGAGGAAGCGCCAGCGGCCGCGGTTGAGGTTCTTCTTCGTCAGACCCGCATAGTAGACGCGGTCGAGCTTGGTGACAGTGTAACCGAGAAACTCGAAGATGCGGCGGACGATGCGGTTGCGGCCCGAGTGGATCTCGATGCCCACCTCCTGCTTATTCTCCTTGACGTAGGAGATCTCGTCGGCGAAGATCTCGCCGTCCTCGAGCGTGATGCCCTCGGCGATGCGGTCCATGTCGGCGCGCGTCAAGGGCTTGTCGAGCGTCACCTGGTAGATCTTCTTCTTTTTATAGGAGGGGTGCGTGAGCTGCTTCGTGAGATCGCCGTCGTTGGTGAAGAGCAGCAGGCCCAGACTGTTCTTGTCAAGACGCCCCACGGGGTAGATGCGCTCCGAGCAGGCGCCCTCGACCAGCTCCATCACCGTCTTGCCGGCGTGGGGGTCGTCGAGCGAGGTGACGTAGCCCTTGGGCTTGTTGAGCACCAGGTAGACCTTCTTCTGGCCCTGTACGCGGCTGTCGTTGAACTTCACTTCGTCGGTGGGCATCACTTTCGTACCCAGCTCGGTGACGACCTGCCCGTTGACCGACACCAGACCGGCCAGGATGAAGTCGTCGGCCTCGCGGCGCGAACAGATGCCCGACTGGGCGATGAAGCGGTTGAGCCGCATGGCCCCCGTCTGCTTCTCGGGGTTGTAGCGCGGGTAGGCCGGCTTCTCGTCGCGACGGAAGGCGGGCTTGCCCTCGCGGCGGAAGGGCGCCTTGGAGTCACCGCCACGGAACGACGGCTTGGCATCGCCGCGGAACGAGGACCGGGAATCGCTGCCACGGAACGCGGACTTGTCGCCCCCGCGGCGGTCGGTGAAGCTGCGGCCCGCGCCGCGCTGTCCGTCGCCGAACGTGCGCGGCCGGTCGCCATGCGACCGCTCGTCGCGCGCACGGTCGAAGCGGCGCTCGCCCTCCTCACGGGGGGCGAACTTCGAGCCGCCGAACGGCTTGCCGCCCGGGCGCTTGCCCTCGGAGGCGCCGAAGCGGGGCTTCTCGCCGAACGTGCGGGGCCGATCGCCCTGCGCGCGCCCCCGCTCCCCGAAGGTGCGGCCGCGGTCGCCCTGCGTGCGGGTCCGATCGCCGAACGTGCGGCGCGGACGCTCCTCGTCGGAGTGCGTCTCGAAGACGGGACGGTTGTCGGCCGTGAAGTTGGGGTTGTACGACGCCCGGCCGCCCGGCTTCGCATCGCGGCGGGGACGCTCCCCGCCTTCGGCGCGCGGCGTGCGCGGTCGCTGCCCGGCCGGATCCGCTGCCGTCTCTTCGCCGCGGACACGCTTGTCGCGGCCGAAGCGCGCGAGCGCCGATGCCGGACTATTTTTCTGTTGCTTCATTCGTTTTCTTCTTAATTCTTAATGGTCGGCGCAAAGGTACGCTAATTTTCCGGATTACGGCACATTGCGTGCCGAAATAGGGAAAATAGTCGCACGGCGGCCATATGCCCGCGCACCGCGGCAGCCGAAGCACCGGCAGCACGTCTCCCCCGCCCGGTGGCCGACAGCCGAAGCACCGGCCGGTCGCAACCCCGACACAATCCCGACGCCGGCCCCGACGCGGCCCGTCAGAACTCCCGCCCCTGCTTGAGGTCCTCGACGAAGCGGTCGATACGCTGCATCTGGGCCGGGATGTCGATGTGCTGCGGACAGTGGTGCACGCACTCGCCGCACCCGATGCAGCGGTTCGCCTGCCGCAGGCGGGGCACCGAGCGGTCGTAGCCGATCAGAAACTCGCGGCGCAGGCGGCGGTAGGCAGGATCCTGCGACGAGGCGGGCATGCGCCCCTCGTTGATGCACTTGTTGAAGTGGCGCAGCGTGCCCGGAATATCGAGCCCGTAGGGGCAGGGCATGCAGTACTTGCAAGCCGTGCAGGGGATGGTGGGATAGCGCAGCAGGGCCTGCGCCGTCTCCTCGAGAAAGACCAGGTCATCATCCGTAAGCGGCTCGAGCGGCGCACAGGTGCGCAGGTTGTCCTGCAGGTGCTCCATGTAGGTCATGCCGCTCAGCACGGTCAGCACCCCGGGCAGCGACCCGGCGAAGCGGAAGGCCCACGAGGCGACGCTCGCCTCGGGACGCCGCTGCCGCAGCTTGAGGGCGATGTGGTCGTGGACTTTCGAGAGGCGGCCGCCCAGCAGCGGCTCCATGACGACGGCCGGGATGCCGCGCGCGGCCAGCTCGCCGTAGAGGTACTCCGCATCGGTATTGCGGGGGTTGACCTCCTTGGCGTGGCGCCAGTCGACGTAGTTGAGCTGGATCTGCACGAAGTCCCAGCGGTATTTGTCGTGCTCGGCGAGCAGCCGGTCGAAGACGGCCACGTCGCCGTGGTAGGAGAAGCCGAGGTTGCGGATGCGCCCCGCGCGGCGCTCCTCCACGAGGAAGTCGAGCATGCCGTTGTCGATATAGCGCGCCTCGAACTCGCGCATGCCGCCGCCCATGCCCACGGCGTGGAGCAGCATGTAGTCGATATGGTCGGTCTGCAGCTCGCGGAACGACGTGCGGTACATCTCCATCGACGCCTCGCGGCTCCAGGTGGCCGGGGCGAAGTTGGAGAGCTTGGTGGCGATGAAGTAGCGGTCGCGCGGGTGGCGCTTCAGGGCGATGCCCGTGGCACGCTCGGAGAGCCCCTTGCAGTAGGCGGGCGAGGTGTCGAAGTAGTTGACGCCGTGCTCCAGCGCATAGTCGACCAGACGGTTGACCTCCTCCTGGTCGATCTCGCCGCTGCCCTTCACCGTCGGCCAGCGCATGCAGCCGTAGCCGAGCAGCGACACACGGTCGCCCGTGGAGGGGTTGGTGCGACAGGTCATGCGGTCCGTGGGGATCGCGCCCGCGGCGGCACCACGACGCTCCGCTCCGCCCTTCGGGGCGCAGGCGGGGAGCGCCGCCGCCGACACCGCGGCTGCGCCGACACCCAGACGCCGGAGGAACTCGCGGCGGTCGATACGGTTCTTATTGTTCGTCTCCATAGCTTTTGTCAGATGATGCGGTGGCGTTCGTGGCCCTCGACGTAGATCGCGCTGAACGGGCGCGCCGGGCAGAGGTTCTCGCAGGCGCCGCAGCCGATGCAGCGCTCGGCGTCGACCGAGGGGATCTCGGGCGAGGCGGGGTCGGCGGCGTCGGAGCGGACCATGGCGATGGCACCCGCGGGGCAGTGGCGCGCGCAATTGCCGCACTTTACCCCGTCGGTCAGGGGCAGGCAGTTGGCCCGCAGCCACACGGCGTGACCGATCTGCGTCGACGACTTTTCGGCGGCCGAGATCCTGACGATGGCCCCCGCGGGGCACACCTCCGAGCAGCGCGTGCACTCGGGACGGCAGTAGCCGCGCTCATAGGACATTTCGGGCTGCATGAGAGTCACGAGGCCCCCCGAGGGGCGCAGCACCCCGTTGGGGCAGGCGGCCACGCAGAGCTGGCACCCCGTGCAGTGCTGCGCGAAGCGGCGGATGCCCCCGCTGCCGGGAGGCACGATGCGCGTGGCGCGCTCGGGCACCTGCTTGTCGAGAATCACGGCCAGGCCGCCGTCGGTCTTCTTGCGCCGCTGGGCCCGCGCGACCTGCGCGGCCACCAGACCGAGCCCCGCGAGGAAGGTGCGGCGCCCCGAGTCGGCCGGGGCATGCTTGTCGGCCTGGGCAGGGCTGCCGGCCGGGACGGGAGCGCCCTCCGCGGACGGAGCTGCCTTGCGGCGGCGCGCGTAGGCGATCGCGCCGCGCGAGCAGCGGTCGAGGCAATCCATGCAGACCACGCAGCGCGAGTAGTCGATCGCATGGCGTTCGCTGTCGATGCACGAGGCCTTGCAGTTGCGCGCGCAGAGGCCGCAGCCGTTGCATTTCGACGTGTCGATCACGGGGCGGAAGAGCGAATGGCGCGAGAGCAGCCCCAGGAGCGTGCCCACGGGACAGACCGTGTTGCACCACGTGCGGCCGTTGCGCCAGGCGAGCCACCCCACCCCCGCGAAGGTTGCGGCGGCCACGGCGAAGGTCGCGGCGCTGCGCATCCACACCTCCGTAGCGTAAAAGGCGTAGCTGTCGGCCCGCTCGGCGAAGTAGGCCAGCAGGTTGTTGCCCCAGCCCCAGAGCGGCGCCAGCAGATTCTGCGCGATGCGGCCGTAGGCGCTGTAGGGCTCCAGCAGCGCCGCGAGCGACCCGACGCCCGCGACCAGTGCGGCGGCGAACAGCGCCAGCATCGCATAACGCAGCCCCGTCCGTGCGGGCGACCAGGAGTAGCGGTGGCGGCGGGCACGGCGGCCGGCGCGGCCGAAGAGGTCCTGCATCACCCCCAGCGGGCAGACGACCGAGCAGTATATGCGGCCGAAGAGCAGCGTGAGAAGCAGCAGCGCCGCGACGATGCCGACATGCAGCGCCAGCAGGGCGGGCACCAGCTGCACGCGGGCCAGATAGCCGAGCCACGCATGCGCCGTCCCCGTGAAGTCGAGGAAGAGGAGCGTGATGCCGACGAAGCAGAGCGAGGCCAGCACGATTCTGATTTTCCGTAACATAAACGCGAGTTATAGATTACAAAGATACGTAATGTCGAGCGCAGAAGCAAGCCGCAGGCTTGCGAAATGCTGAGACGGAGTATCTTCGGCGAAGCCAAGGATACGAAATGTCGGGCGCAGAAGCAAGCCGCAGGCTTGCGAAATGCCGAGACGGAGTATCTTCGGCGAAGCCAAGGATACGTAATGTCGAGCGCAGAAGCAAGCCACAGGCTTGCGAAATGCCGAGACGGAGTATCTTCGGCGAAGCCAAGGATACGAAAAGTCGGGCGCAGAAGCAAGCCCGCCGCGCAGTTTCCTCGCCGCGGCGCGCCGGGTTTGGACGGGATTACCTATCTTTGCACCGTCCGAGCGGCGCCTTCCGCGCCGGCGGCGCACGACAACACACACCCGACAGATCATGAACCGCGAAATACTGCGCATCGCCCTGCCCAACATCGTCTCGAACATCACCGTGCCCCTGATGGGCATCGTCTCGACGGCCATCGCCGGCCACTGGGGCGCCGACTCGGCGGCGACGATCGGAGCGCTGGCCATCGGCGTCTCGATCTTCAACTTCATCTACTGGAACT
>ERZ778514.1371-NODE-1371-length-18388-cov-5.561937_pt1 | contig 18388 bp, 19 predicted proteins | sample MGYA00510344_ERZ778514 | MGnify/ENA primary metagenome ERZ778514 (study PRJEB29527, sample SAMN07138968) | mouse gut metagenome | material: feces | host: mouse | place: China:Nanjing | collected 2016-01-25 ... | reverse complement strand
ACGGCAATATCTACAGCATTGATGAAAAAGCAGAAGATAACGACCTCCTTACTTCCTACCAAATGCTGCAGTACAACCAGATGTTTGATACAGATAACCGGGTTGACAGCTTCTTTTTCCTTAAGTAGCAGGTAAACTTATTCAAAAGGCAGTATTTATGACAAATACTGCCTCATTGTTTTCAGCGCGTTTTTTTCAAGGCGGCTTACCTGTGCCTGCGAGATTCCCACATCCTCCGCCACCTCCATCTGTGTGCGTCCCTCAAAAAAACGCAGTCTTATAATATACCTCTCACGTTCGTTTAAGTGCTCCATGGCCGCCTCCAGAGATAGATTCTCCACCCATTTTTCTTCCTTGTTTTTTGTGTCGCTTAACTGATCCATCACGTAGAGCGCATCACCGCCGTCATTGTACACCGGTTCATTCAGGCTCATGGGCGCCTGAATCGCATCAAGTGCAAATACGATGTCTTCCTTGGAGATTCCAATCTCCTGAGCGATTTCCTGAACCGTCGGTTCCTTCTGATACTGCTTCACGAAATTTTCTTTAGCATAGATTGCCTTGTAAGCTGTGTCCCTTAAGGAGCGGCTTACCCGGATACTGTTGTTGTCCCGCATATAGCGGCGGATCTCGCCGATGATCATCGGTACGGCATAGGTACTGAATTTCACATCCAGCTCCGTATTGAAATTATTGATCGCCTTAATCAGTCCGATACACCCGATCTGGAACAGATCATCCGGATTCTCATTGCTTGCGCCAAATCTTTTGATCACACTTAGAACCAGCCTTAAATTACCTTTGATGTACTCTTCCTTCGCCTGCTGATCCCCTTGTTTTATTCTCGCAAACAAAGCTTCCTTCTCCTCTTCTTTGAGGATTGGAAGCTTTGCCGTATTCACACCGCATATCTCTACTTTTCCCTGTGCCATAATGAAAACCTCCTACCAGATTAAATCATCTAAGTAAAATTTTCTCCATATGCACATGACTTATTCTCTATATCAGGAAAATAAAAAAACTTTTAGTCCTTGACAATCTATCTGTCCCACTTATCAGCCAGATTGTGAATCTGTGTTTCAAACTTGGCAAGCTCTTTATTCGCAAGTCCTTCATTCTTGTATACAATCTCAAGCAGCCGCTTTGCCGCCGCAACCACACGCTGGAACGCTGTCTTCTTGCGGATATCCGCAGGCTTCGCCGCCGTCTTTCTCACCGGAACTCCCGCCGATAGGAGCTCGCCGGTGGCAAGATCCACGCAGCCGCCGGAATACGGCGCCATGGCCGGAAATCCCAGTCTCTCTGTAACTGTCTGCGCAAATTCGTCCGTCACACTGTCTTCACCGTGTACCACAAACACATGCTGCGGAGCTGTCGCAAAACCCGACAGCCAGTCAAGCAGTCCGTTCATATCCGCATGACCGCTGATACCCTTTAAGGACTTGATCGAAGCATTCACCTCTACATTCTCACCGAAGAGTTTCACTTCATCCGCCCCTTCAATGAGCTTCCGTCCTAAAGTTCCCACCGCCTGATATCCTACAAAGCAAATGGTACATTCGCTTCTCCACAGATTATGCTTCAGATGATGCCTGATACGTCCGGCCTCGCACATACCAGAGGCAGACAGAATAACCTTCGGATTCTCATTAAAATTGATCATCTTGGATTCATCACTTGTTACCGAAGTCTTAAGTCCCGAAAACAGCAGCGGGTTAATCCCCTTCCTGATAAGCTCCATCGCATTCTCGTCAAAGCAGGACTGGACATTCTTATTAAACACTCTTGTCGCCTGCACTGCAAGCGGGCTGTCTACATACACCTCAAACCCCGGGAATTCCGGCAGAAGATTTTTCTCCTTAATCTCACGGATAAAGTAAAGAAGCTCCTGTGTACGCCCTACTGCAAAGGAAGGTACTACTACATTCCCGCCTTTTGCAAATGTCTCTCGCAAAATCTTCGTAAAATCTCCTACATAATCCGGCTTCTCTGCCGCATGTATCCGGTTCCCGTAGGTGGACTCTATCACTATGTAATCCGCTTCCTCCACCTTCATGGGATTCTTGATGATCGGCTGGTCCGAATTTCCCACATCCCCGGAAAATACGATCTTTTTCGACACACCGTCCTCATTGATCCAGATCTCTATAGAAGAAGAACCCAGAAGATGCCCCATATCATTGAATCTCACATCAATTCCTTCACACAGCTCAATCCTCTGGTTGTAATCCAGCGGGTGCAAAAGCTTGATCGCCGCGTCTGCATGTTCCATCGTATAGAGCGGCTCATATTCCGGCGCGCCGCTCCTTCTTGCCTTACGGTTCCGCCACTCTGCTTCAAATTCCTGAATATGCGCACTATCACGAAGCATAATATTACTTAAGTCTGACGTCGCAAATGTGGTAATGATCTCGCCTTTGAATCCTTCTTTGCATAGCACCGGAATCTTCCCCGAATGATCAATATGTGCATGTGTCAAAAGAACATAGTCGATATCGCATGCCGCCACAGGAATCTCCTGATTTTCATACAGATCCGGTCCCTGCTCCATACCGCAGTCGATCAGGATATTTTTATTGCATGCCTGAAGCAGATGACAGCTCCCCGTCACCTCATGGTCTGCTCCAATAAAAGTAAGTCTCATACGCACAACTCCTTTTTCTTTTATTGTAGCACCTTTTTAAGAATATTTCACTATTTCCCGCTTAAGTCTTTGCATAATCTTTTTTTCCAGCCGTGAGATATATGACTGAGATATTCCCAGTATATCCGCCACTTCTTTCTGTGTCTTCTCTTCTCCGTCGGGCATTCCAAGCCCAAAACGCATCTGGACAATCTTCCTTTCCCGTCCCGACAGCCTGCCTATGGCCTTGATAAGCAGTTTCCGTTCCACCTCATTTTCCAGGTCACGGTAAATCGTGTCTTCCTCTGTCCCCAAGATATCGGACAGTAAGAGCTCATTGCCGTCCCAGTCTACATTCAGCGGTTCATCAATGGAGACTTCCAGCTTTGTCTTATTATTTCTCCTTAGATACATTAGAATCTCATTCTCAATGCATCTGGAGGCATAAGTTGCAAGCTTGATATTTTTCTCCGGGTTAAATGTATTAATTGCCTTGATCAGTCCGATCGTTCCGATGGAAATCAAATCTTCCACACCGACTCCCGTATTATCGAATTTTTTTGCTATGTACACAACGAGACGCAGGTTATGTTCAATCAGGAGATTTTTTGCCCGCTCCTCACCGGCAGTTCCAAGACTTTCTATGGCTTCTGTCTCCTCTGTCTGCTTAAGGGGCGGCGGAAGCACGTCAGACCCTCCGATATAATGAATCTCATTGCTTTCTGAAAATAAAAATGCCTTTAAATTCGCAAACATGGATAATCCTACTGCTGTATTTATCATATTTTTTGTTCCCTCCAATATATTTTGACATATAAAAACTCGCCAGTCTCTTAAGAACATGCATGAAAAAATGACCTCTGGGTCAAAGCATCCGGATTCAAAATGATACCGTAGCCATCCAAATCCATCTCCTCTCCGCCAACCGCAAGCAGCGGCCTATGCACTTCCACCGTACCGCTGCCTTCTGCCAGACACATCCTGTCGATTTCAAATAAGGGCAGCGCACCCTTTGCATTCCCAATGGAATGATAAGTAATATAGCGAAGCTTTTCAGACTCGTTAATCGTTTCTGAAAAGCCTAGCGCTTTCGCAGTCTGCGGCTTTACGACACTGACTGGTTTTCCGGTCTTACCGTCTCTTAAACGGTTCCCTGTATCAACCAGCGCCTTTACCCGGCAGCTCCTTCCTTCCCTGTACAGCACGACCACGCAATGTGTCCGGTTATATCTGATCAACCCATCGATCAGACTCCAGATTCCGGTTGCAAGCAGATAACCTGACAGGGCAAGCACAAAAAACAAACTGCCGATTCTCACATACTGGCGCAAAAAACCTATAATACCGCCAAGCAAAAAACCTCCGATATAAAGGAATAGGAACGCTTTTACAAACGAACGTCCCCATTCGATACGGAGTCCGATCCTTAACATCATGACATTTACAACGCCATGAAAAAGTAGAAGCTTCACAAACATATATGGGATCGGAACCGCGATCACGGCGCAGGTAAAGGCTGCTCCCGCAGCCGCTCCCAGAATAACGCGCGCATGCGTGGCAGAACATGCAAGCATCTTCCGAAGGAGCAAAAGCAGAATGTAGTCCATCATAAAATTTACAAGAAAAAATAAATCTATGTATAATTCATATTGCACATTCCGCCTTCTTTCTTTTGCCGGTATTTTAACAACATCTATTATATGGATTGTACGAAGAAAAATTTGTCATACTCTGAAAGTAATACAGGATTTTTCTCGACAGCGAATGACAAAAAGACCGCATGGAATTCCTCCATACGGTCTCTCTATATCATGTCATTCTTATCTCTTAAAAAAATCCGGAATCTTAATGGACTGCTCTTTTACCTTCGGAGACGGTGTCTTTGGCGTCTCAAGCGTCGGCGCCGGCTGCGGCGTTACCGGTCTTCTCGGCACTGCAGTCGTAGCTCCTCCTCTTGACGGCGCCATCCCGAGATCAAGCTTCGGAGGCTGCTGCTGAGGCGGTATAATCTGCTTCACCCCTCCCTGCTTTTCAAAACCTTCATACGGAGACTGAGCTCCTGCCGGTCTTGGATTCTCCAGCCTTGATTTCAGCTTGGAGGCTGTCCCATTCACATTGTGCAGGCCTGTAGCGATAACCGTGATCACTGCTTCGTCAGTTCTGGAATCATCATACATCGCTCCAAAGATGATATTCGCATCCTCACCTGCAAGGTCCTGTACAAATTCCGCTGCATCCGATGCATCCATAAGAGTAATGTCACCGGATACATTAATAATAACATGCGATGCGCCCGCGATCGTCGTCTCAAGAAGAGGACTTGCAACGGCCTGTTTCACTGCCTCAAGAGCCTTATCGTCACCTCTGCCCTGTCCGATACCGATATGTGCGATACCTTTATCTGTCATAACAGTCTGAACATCCGCAAAGTCAAGGTTAATAAGGGATGGAACATTGATCAGATCCGTAATTCCCTGAATACCCTGCTGTAATACTTCGTCAGCTTTCTTAAGCGCCTCCGGCATCGTCGTTCGTCTGTCAACGACCTCCAACAGCTTATCATTAGGAATTACGATCAGAGTGTCTACATTCTCCTTTAACTTTTCAATCCCTCCAAGGGCATTATTCATACGGGCTTTTGATTCAAAACGGAAAGGCTTCGTAACAACGCCTACTGTCAGCGCGCCGAGTCCCTTCGCAATACGTGCTACAACAGGAGTCGCCCCCGTTCCGGTGCCGCCCCCCATACCACAGGTAACGAACACCATATCCGCGCCCTTAAGAGCCGCTGAAATCTCTTCCTCGCTCTCTTCCGCAGCTTTCTCTCCAACCTCAGGTCTGGCTCCCGCGCCAAGTCCTTTCGTAATCTTCTCTCCAATCTGCATAAGCGTCGGGGCTTTGCTCAACTGAAGCGCCTGCTTGTCTGTATTCACTGCGATAAACTCCACACCGGCAATCTGTTCATCGATCATACGGTTCACAGCGTTATTACCGCCGCCGCCAACTCCAACAACAATTATCTTTGCCGCCGCTTCCGATTCATTAGTTTTAATTTCTAGCAAGGGTTTCTCCTCCTTCGTTTCCTTATAATATATATCCATCCCATGTATAGGGCAATCTAATACATGCACGTCGCCATATATACTATATAATATAAGCTTTTGTATAAAATATCAATAGAATTACGCAATTTTTCTTAATTTTTATTTTTCTTCATCCTTGTCCTTCTCTTTTGAATCCTTCTTTTTCTCAAAAGTAATGGTTTCCCGGCTGTCCGAATAATTTTCCATATGAAGCGTCCCCTTCTGCCTGCCAAGTTTCTCCATGATAGGAGTAATCTGTGCGATCTTTTCAGATGTAACGGTATTTCCAAGGCTCACGCATACATTCTCAATATAAAGATAGATATTTCCGTCCTTACACACAATCTTTTTCGGTACGATCTCATATTTCTTAAGTTCCTGCGAAGCTTCCAGTATTCCTTCAAATATATTGGCATCTTCGCTCTTCATCCGCTGATACAGCTTCGTGTTTTTCATCTCCAGCCCCTCCAAAAACGGCAGTCCCTCCACAGTCTCGCTGCTTTTATAGACCACAAGCCCGTCTTTGTCAAAATATACGTTTTCCTCCCCCTCTGCCATACAGCCTACAATCGTTTTCTCCTTTACGGCTACTTTTACATGCCACGGCGCTTTCAGCGTCACTTTTACGCTTTCGAGACACGGAAGCACTTCTCCCCTGTCCGCCATATATTTCCCGAATATATACAGAGCATTGACCGAATATTTATCATTCTGCACCATATCCTTGATCTGTCTGTCCGTGCAGTAATGATTTCCGTCAACCTCTATCTTCTCTACCTTAAACAGAATCACTGCCAGCAGGCCCAAGATAGCAAGCCCCAAAAATGTTACTGCAAACCGGTACCAGAAATTAGACTTCTTTTTCTTCTTCCGCCTTCTTCTCACAGGTCTTTCATAGCCGTCATAAGTCCCGTAATTTTCATAATTTTTATTATTTTCATAATCGTCATAAGTATCCCGATAATCTCTCCTCGCCATGTAACTCCTCCCCGGCGGATTTTCACCGCTTTGCATCTATCGTACCATTGATGACACGCTTAACACAAGCCCCATTTCCAATAACAAAAAGACAACGGACGTCCCCCCGTAGCTTACGAAAGGCAGCGTGATTCCTGTGTTTGGTATGGTATTCGTCACGACCGCGATATTTAAGATAACCTGTATCATCATGTGCGCCATAGCCCCCGACGCAATCAGCGCTCCAAACAAATCCTCCGCATGCGTAGCGATCACGAAAAAGCGCCAGATAAGAATCAAAAACAGGATCATCACAAATCCTGCGCCGAACAGCCCCAGCTCTTCACATATAATCGAAAAGATCATATCGTTCTGCGCCTCCGGCACGAACCCAAGCTTCTGCACACTCTCCCCAAGCCCTCTGCCGAACAGCCCTCCAGAGCCGATGGCATATAGCCCCTGCAAAGTCTGATACCCTTTCTCGAATTTCTCCGGGTTCCTCCAGATCTCCAGACGCTCCAGACGGTAGCTTTCAAGAGCAAGGAATATGGTCATAAAACCGCCTCCTAAAACGCCCATGAAAATGAACTGCCCATACTTTGGACTTGCCACAAACACAACGATAACTCCTATTCCAAGAATAATGATCGCCGTACTTAAGTTGCTGGCACCCACAAGCCCGACGATGGGAAGAATCAAAAGCATTACCTTCGCAAGTGAAGACAGTTTCCCCATCTCCTTCACATTCTTTGATACAACGTGAGCCAGAAGCAAGATCACGGCAACCTTCGCGAACTCTGAAGGCTGGAAAGAAAATGGGCCCAAAGACAGCCATCTTTTGGACCCGTTGTATTCATCTCCTACGAACAGCACCGCAACTGCCAATACACCTGCGACCAGATATCCCAAAAGCGCCATATGCCTCCAGATATGGTAATCCATCTTTGCAACGATCAGCATGCCCGCGATTCCAAGCCCGGTGGCAAATGCCTGTTTTTTCAGGTAATAGAAAGGATCATGGAACTTTACTTCACCATTATATGCACTGGTACTGTATAAAATTATCAACCCAAAGGCTACTAAAAACAATAATGCAGTAAGAAGCGTAATGTCATACTTTCTTTTTTTTGGCTGCAACTTAATAAGCACTCCTTATAAGGAATTTACATTTCTATAAACTTATCTCCTCGTATTTCACAATCCGGGAACATCCCCTGTTCTATCTTACGCTTGCCGCCGAGATATAGAACTCTGGAAGCAATATTTTCTTTTGAGTTTCTTTGTCCGCGCATTTCTAGTCTTCTTCCTACATAGCCATAAGTGCGATCAGGCAAAGCAGCGCCGTCACAATGGAAAACACTGCGACAACTCTTGTCTCTGACCATCCGCACAGTTCAAAATGATGATGTATCGGCGCCATCTTAAAAATCCTCTTACCGCCTGTCTTTTTAAAATATGTTACCTGTATCATTACCGACAATACCTCTATCAGATAGATCAGGCCGACAATGATGATAAAAACCGGCATCTGGAGCATATATGCCGTGGATGCCACAAACCCTCCCAGCGCCAGCGAGCCTGTATCTCCCATAAACACACTTGCCGGATAGACATTAAATAGAAGAAATCCTAACAGCGCACCCACCACCGCACAGGTAATGGGCTCGATCCCGCTCTTCGTACCGATGGCAACCACCGTAAAAAATGTTGCGACCAGAACCGTAACACTGGAGGCCAGTCCGTCCAGTCCGTCCGTGAAATTTACTCCGTTCACCGTACCGATCACTGCGAAAAACATTAAGGGAACAGCAAGCCACCCGATATCCAGATATTTCCCCCCTGAAAACGGAATGAGCATCGCCAGCGGCACATCTGTAAATTTTATGACATAGAAAGCAAACACTGCTGTTACCACGATCTGGAGCGCCATCTTCTGTCTCGGAAACAAGCCGTCCGAACGCCTGAGTACTACCTTCAGATAATCGTCCAGAAATCCGATCAGCCCAAATCCCAGCGTCACGAACAAGATCGGAATAATCTTCGGATGTTCCTTCATATAAAATACTGAGGTAATCACAACACTTAAAAGGATGATCACTCCCCCCATTGTAGGCGTACCTGCCTTCTTCAGATGAGACTTCACCCCGTCCTCTCTCTCTGTCTGCCCCATCTTAAGCCTTCTTAAAACAGGAATAATCACCGGCCCCATGATCACGCTCAGCACAAACGCTACAAGTACCGGCATAAATACCGTATAATCCATACCACACCTCTTCATCTCTTTTGTTATCCATCTGAATGCTGCAAACCTGCCGCCGGCAGCTTCTTTTGCATGCTTTGGTATCTTACCAAGTATACTTCATTTCTTACTCTTTTTCAATGCCAAGATAAGGCAATACATTTTCAAAAATATTTTTCACTACCGGAGCAGCAATGGTCCCGCCATAGTAAACTCCCTGAGGATTATAGATAATGCACATTCCAAGCACTTTGGGATCGTCTGCCGGCGCAAATCCCACAAAGGAGGAAATATACTTATTAGCGCTTCTTGGCAGTGTCTGGGAAGTTGCCGTCTTCCCTCCGATATGATATCCTTCCACATATGCATTCTTCCCGGAACCTTCGGATACGACACTTTCCAAAAGCTTCTTCATAGTCTCGGAGGATTCTTTTGACACAATTCTCTTTCCCCGCCCGTAGTCGAATTTTTCCACCTCTTTTCCGTCACTGTCCAATACGCTGACGCCGAAATGAGGGGTGATCCGCTCTCCGCCGTTTACGATTGACGCGACCGTCGTCGCAAGCTGGAGAGGCGTAATCTGAAAGGATTGCCCAAAGCTCATCGTCGCAAGCTCGACCTGTCCTACATTTTCCTTCTTGTGCATGATCGTTCCGGCTTCTCCCGGCAGATCTACTCCTGTCATCCCCATCAATCCAAACTGCTCGAAATACTTATAAAAATTATCTGTGCCAAGCCTGAGGCCAATCTCGATAAAGACTGGATTGCAGGAATTTTGAATCCCCTCCACAAAAGTTTCCGCCCCATGGCCGCCCACTTTATGACAGCGGATCTTTCGGTCTTCCACAATCTTATAACCGGGGCAGCTGAAATGATCTGATAAAGACACCGCGCCCGCTTCCAGACAGGAAGCGGCCGTAATAACCTTGAAAGTGGACCCAGGCTCGTACGTATCGTTAATACAGCCATTTCTCCACATCTGATTTAACGCATCCTGCTTTTTTTCATCCGACAAACCGTCCGAATCTCCCGTGTTCAAAGTAAATGGATCGTTTAAATTAAATTCCGGCACATTGACCATTGCAAGAATCTCGCCGTTTTGAGGGTTCATAAGGATAATCCCCACCTTGTCTGCCTGTTTTTCTTCCATGACCTTTTCCGCCATCTGCTGAGCATACATCTGGATATTATAATCCAAACTTACTTTAAGCGTATTGCCGGCCACCGGTTCGATACGGTCTTCCGCCACACCATCAAGCTCCACTCCTCTGGCATCTGTAGTCGTAAGGATCGTCCCATTCTTCCCCTTAAGATAGTCCTCGTATTTGACTTCCAGACCAATAATTCCCTGATTATCGCCTCCAGTAAACCCCAGGACCTTGGAAGCAAGTTCATTGTAAGGATAAAAACGTTTAAAATCCTCATCCACTTTTACCCCGTCAAGCTCCAGCTCCCGGATACGGTCTCCGGTCGCTTTCTCCACATTTGTCTTGATGCGTTCCATGGAAGAGACTTTCTCCACTTTTTTGCGTACTTCTTCCTCCTCCATTTTAAGCTCCGTCGACAGCGCTTTCACGATCTTTTCCGGCTCCCTGATCTGGCTGTGGACAACAGAGATCGTACAGACTGTTTTGTTGGTGGCAAGAACCATCCCTTTTGCATCTATGATTTCCCCTCTCGCCGCCTTAATCTCCCGTTCTCTCTCGTGAAGCGCTTCCGCCTTTTTCTGGTAATACTCCGCATCGAACACCATCAAATAGACAAGACGTCCTACAAGGCTAAAGATGACTGCAACCGCGCAGCAGAATACAACCATGATTTTTTTTCTGTTATATGTTTTATTTTTCATCGCACACAAAAACCTCGCAAAAGCTTTTGTATAACTTATTATCACTTTCGCGAGGTTATTCGCTTTTTGACACTTTTTCCACGCCAAGATAGGGGAATATCTCTTCCATAATATCCGCCGCCATCTCTGTCGCAAACCCGCTGTTAGCCTGCTGGCCTGCATTTGGCTCGTCAATCACCACATAAACCACTGCCTGCGGATTTTCCTGAGGTGCATATCCGATGAAAGATACAAGATACTTTCCATTTCCTCTCGGAAGTTTTTCAGCCGTACCGGTCTTTCCGCCTACGTCATACCCTTCTACTTTCGCTTCCCCGCCGGTTCCCTCCTCAACGACGCCAAGCATATATTCCTTAATCAAATCGCTGGTCTCTTTGGAAATGGTACGTCTCGCCAGAACGGGATCTTTATTTTCTGTTACATTTCCGTTCTCGTCCTGAATCCGTTTAACGATATGGGGCTCATAATAGTCGCCGCCATTGATGAGAGAACAAAAACCCGCTGCAAGCTGCGTTACCGTAACATTGAAGTTCTGTCCGAAAGCATTGGTCGCAAGACTGGCAGGATCCATATTTTCCGCCGTATATAAAAGTCCGTCCGTCGCCGCTTCTCCCGGAAGGTCGATCCCCGTATACTCCCCAAAACCGAATAGTCTTTGATACCGGCAGAACTCCTCCTTCCCAATACTTTTACCAATGTGCATAAGCGCCACATTACAGGAATTTTCAAGCGACCGCTTCAAACTCTGGGGGCCATGCCCGCTTCGGTTGCTGCAATGGATATCATGATCCCCGACATGCAGCATACCGCCGCAGGTATAGGATTCTTCTCCCGTCAGTACTCCAAGTTCAAAACCGGCGGAAATCGTAAAAGGCTTAATCGTAGAACCCGGTTCATAAGTTCCGCTGACGCAGAAATTATTCCACAAGCTGTTAAGCGTATCAATTCTTTCTTCATTAGTCATGGCCTTGATCTCATCCTCCGAATAATACTTTGTCAGATCTCTCGGATTGTTAAGATCATAATTCGGATAGGAGGCTTCCGCAAGAATCTCACCGTTCTGCGGATTCATGACGATTACCGCAGTATTCTTGCTTCCTTCTCCTTTCCTTGCCTGATTCTTGTGAGCATCATTGAACTTCAATATATGCTTTTCTACGATACTCTGTACCTGAATGTCGATCGTAGATACCACAGTCTGCCCGTTCTCCGGCTCCTTTACTGTTCTCTCCACGGAAGAGATATCGTCCAGATATCCGTACTCCCGCCCATCCGTTCCATTGAGTACCGAATTATAAGAGGCTTCTATTCCGTTGCTTCCCACATTGCCGTCAACCGTAAATCCGACGACATCGCTCGCAAGCGTATTATAGGGATATTTTCTGATATAATCTTCTTCCAGCCAGATACCCTTAACATTCGGATAATTCTTTCTATCCTTTTCTATTTTTTCAAACTCCTGCGCAGTTGCAAAATCTATGCCTTTCTTCATAATATTGTATCGTCCGGAAGGGTTCTTCTCAAGCACCTCTTCAATCTCTTCCGCCTTAATATCAAAGCAGGATTCTAAAACCTCTATCGTAGGCTTTTTATATTTTTCATTGCTAAGCATGACCTTAGCGTCCAAAATGACATTATAGATCCGTTCGCTGGTAGCGATCTTTGTGCCGTTGCAGTCAACAATATCTCCCCGCTTGAAAGGAATCACCCGGCTGTCATACTGCTGCTGATCAAGCACCACCTTTGTGTACTTGTCGCCGCTGGCCGCGTTAATATATGTAATCTTACCGATTAAGAAAACAAAAACCAGTACAATTGCCGCAAAGGACATGACCAGTTTTTTCTGCATTAATCTGTTAAATTTTCTTTTCCAGATTTTTTTTCTGCGTCTTATCATATACCCCACCCAATTTATTGCTTATCCGATTGTGCTAATACGCCATCCTCAGGAATATTCTCATACTGCTTCACATAATCTGCAGAAGGTCTTGGATATCCGACCACCTGCTCCGGCGCAGCATATACCATGCCAAGCTCTTTCTGCGCCTTCTCACGGATCTCGTCCAGATTCACAGAATCCATGACTGCATTATACTTCGTATGGTTTTCTTCCCTCATATCCGCCAGCTCCCCTTGAAGCGCAGCGATATTTTTGGAGTGGCTGGTCATACGCGACTGCAGCTTTACATAGTTTACGCAGATAACCAGAACAATAATTGCTGCAGTACTTAAAAACACCACATAGCCCGGACTCATGCGGAGTGCTTTTTTACGGTTCTTTTGTACTTGACGGCTGACCTTTTTTTTCGGTCTCTCAGGCTTTTGATCCGGCGCCTGCTCCGGTTTCGGAACAGCATTACCGTATACATACGTCTGTCTTGCCGCGCCCTGATATCTCTGTCTGTCTGCCGTTCGCGCACGTCTTACCGCCATATACATTCACCCCTTTCTTACGCATCACTTCCGCTCAAAGATGCGAAGTTTCGCACTCTTTGCACGGCTGTTTTGCTCAACCTCCTCTGCACCAGGCAGAATCGGTTTTTTAGTTATAATACTCCCCTTTGAAACTTTGCCGCATACGCAGACCGGAAAATCGCTCGGACAGGTACATGGATTCTCATTCTTGCGGAACGCGCTCTTCACGATCCTGTCTTCCAACGAATGGAATGTAATGATACATAATCTCCCGCCCGGATTTAATATGTCGATCATATCATCCAGCGACTCTCTCAGCACGTTAAGTTCGTCGTTTAGTTCAATACGGATTGCCTGAAACGTCCTTTTTGCCGGATGACCGCTTTTTTTCTGGTATTTCATAGGTATCGACCGCCTGACGATCTCCGTCAGCTGTCCGGTTGTCTCAATAGAACATTTACCGCGTGCATTTACGATGTGCTTTGCGATATTCTTCGCAAATTTGTCCTCACCGTAATCCCTGATCACGCGGTAAAGTTCCGTCTCACTATAATCATTGACGATATCTCTGGCCGTCATCTTCTGACGTCTATCCATCCGCATATCCAGAGGTGCATCTTCGCGATAAGAAAATCCCCGTTCCGCCGTATCTAACTGGTAAGATGATACGCCCAGATCCAGTACGATCCCATCGACCTTGTCAATGCCTATGTGATGGAGCAGCGACTTCATATCACAATAGTTGCTCCTGACTATCGTGACCCTTTCCCCGAAGTCTTTCAGCCGGGCTCCCGCAGCCTCGATGGCCGCTTCGTCCCTGTCTATTCCTACAATACTCCCCTTTTCGCCAAGGCGCCTTGCCACTTCGTAAGCATGTCCCCCTCCCCCGAGAGTTCCGTCTACGTAGACTCCGTCCGCCTTAATGCTTAATCCATTAACAGTTTCGTCAAGTAATACTGATTTGTGTCTGAACTCCATATCCTCTCCCTCTAGATACTGAATCCACTTGCTTCCATATCAGATGCGATATCTTCAATGTTAAGCTCCACTTCAGCATTCTTTTCATCCCATCTTGACTTGTCCCAAATCTCAGCACGCTTCCCCATGCCGATAAAGACTACTTCCTTGTCAAGCTTCGCATAATCCCTTAGAACAGATGAAATTAGTGTTCTGCCTTGTTTGTCAAGATCCCCGTCAATCGCGCTTCCCTGAAAGAAGTATGCAAAAGCACGGGCTTTTTTGTCGGTGGTGGTTGGTAAGGCGTTAAGTTTCTCCTCAAAGGCGTTCCATTCTGCTTCTGGGTATACATACAGGCAATTTTCCATTCCTTTTGTTATGACGAAATGCTCCCCCAGATCGTCTCGCATCTTTGCAGGAATGATAATTCTGCCTTTTGCATCTATATTATGACTATACTCCCCCTTAAGCACTGGAACTCACCCTCTTTCAAAGTGGGCCGCCACCTTTATGCTATTCGCTCCACTTTCTTCTACTTTTCACCACTTTCTACCACTTGAACCCATTGTAAACTACTTTTTTGGGGATTTCAACCCCTTTTTTCAAATTTATCCCAACGTCATTTTTCAATAAAAACAAAAAAAGCTGGAAAGCCTTGATTTTTCATAGCTTTTCCAACTCTCAGTTTCGTACTCCGTTTAAGATTAATTCGTCTCCCTAATAAATTACGGGCAGAACCCCCTGCCCGTATATCTCTCCTTTATTCTGCTTCTTTTGCCGCTTCACTAAGCTTCTCAGAAAAATCTGTCAGCGCCGTGTAATCGATCTCCACTTCTTCCTTCGGCTTCTTAGATTCGTAAGTTCCATATGCCGAATAGCCGATCCACCCGATCAATAAAACCGCGACAACTCCTACCATGCACTTTCTCAGCACATTCTGCAGTTTCTCCCTTTTCATAGTCTGTTTGCGGTTTGCCTTTTCCTTTTTATATTTATCAACCTTTTCCTGACTCATGTTTCTATAACTCCTTTTTGTATAAATTACTAGAATCAGTCTACCACAAATCCAAAAACTATACAACCACTATTATCCCGCCGTCCGAGGCATACATGCTGCTGATTCCTCTCGTATCAAGGACAATGATATCCTTAAACTCTGCTCTCGATTCCAGCATACGCTTCACCTGCTCTGCACGCTCCCTGCAATTACAATGTGAGATCGCAAGAATCTTCTCTCTAGAATCCTTCACATTCTCAATAATAATGTCACACATCTTTGCAAGAGCCTTTCTGATCCCCCTTGTCTGAGAAAGCTGGCAGATATTTCCTTCTGGAGTTGCCCCCATTATCGGCTTGATATTGAGCGCTGTCGCCACAACCGCCTTCAGTCCGGTCAATCTTCCGTTTTTCCGAAGCGTATCAAGTGTCTCCAGCACAAAATAAGTATCCTGTTTTTGAATATAATCCTCTACGGTCTCTACAGTCTCGGAAAAACTCATCCCGCTCTCCTCACACTCTGCAATCTTAAGCGCGATCAATGTCTCTCCGATGGAGGCCGAACAAGAATTAAACACATGAATATCCTTCTGTCCGTACTCGTCTATATAAAGCTTTCTGCCAAGCTCTGCACTGTTATAGGAACCGCTGAGTTCTGCCGAGAGTGTTACCGCATAGATATGCTCCGCCTCGCACTGGTATAATTCCATATACTGCTTCGGCGACGGACAGGAAGACTTGGGACAATCCGGCGCTTCCTCCACTCTCCTCAAAAAATCCGCCTGATCAAATGTCTCATCATCCACAATATTGTGTCCTGCTACCTCGATGCTCAGAGAGGCCGTCTTAAAATGTCCTGACTTTTTCATGTCACTGCTTAACTCACCGCAGCTATCGACAACAACTCTATAACTCATATCCATCCTCCCGACATACGCACATTTATATACTTTTGGCATGTCATTCATTTCTATAATACATAGTATTAAATACTACTTAATCATCATAGCATATTTATGCCGGAAAGGAAAGTATTTTATTCACTAAATTGGATTCTTCTAGACACGCCCAAAGCGATGCCCATCTCTGCCATCAAAAACAGAATCGACGTGCCTCCATAGCTGATAAAAGGCAGAGTAATCCCTGTTGTCGGGATCAGATTGATCACAACCGCCACGTTCAGGATTACCTGAAGCGCAATATGTACAAAGATCCCTGTCACGACTAAAGAACCGTAGAGATCCGGCGCATTCTGTGCGATAAACAGCAGCCTGTAAAGAAGCATCCCAAACAAAAGCAATATGACGATCGCACCGAACACACCCAACTCTTCACAGATAATGGAAAGAATCATATCATTCTGCACCTCCGGAATGATCATCTTCTGCGCACTGTTTCCAAGCCCTTTCCCGAAAAAACCTCCGGAGCCGATGGCATAGAGGGCCTGCATAACCTGAAATCCTCCCTCTGACGCATGAGCCTCCGGTTCCAGCCATACTAGGATTCTGCGTAACCGGAAGCTGTCCATATGCGAAAGACTTGTACTAAGAATTTTCACCGCAATAACGATAACAATCAGGCCTCCTACAGCCACTGCAATAAACGGCGCTGTTTTTGGATGTACGACAAATACCATGACACAGGAAATCCCCATAACAATGATCGCCGTACTAAGATTATCTGTCAGCAGATAGACACATGCCGCCGAAATTCCGCCCCACACCAGTACTTTTACTACTCCGTCAAGGGTTTCGATCTGCTTCCCTATCTTGCATATCAAAAGCGGGATAAAGAGAATCACTGCGATCTTAGCTAACTCTGCCGGCTGAAACTGCTGCCCCGCCGGAAGTTTGATCCAGCGTCTGGCGCCGTTTACTTCCTTTCCCAACGGCGTCTGTACAAGCGCCATCAAAAGAATGGACACAAAATACAACCGCTTCGCTATCTTTGTATACCAGCGGTAATCTATCTTTGAAATAATATACACTCCCACGAATCCTGCCACACAGAATATAAGCTGTCTTTTAAAATAGAACATACTGTCTCCATAACTCACCAGCGCACTATAAGCGCTTGTACTATAGAGCATAACCAGTCCAAAACATACCAGAAAAATCAATATTGCCATCAGACTATAGTCGTAATACCTGATCTTCTCCGGCCTATTATTTTTTTTCACCTTTGTTTTTCTATTTGCCATATTATTTGCACTCCAATCGTTATTATTATACTTTGACACGGAGTTAAAAACAACCTCGACTTTTATTTCCTATCATTAACACCTTTTGTCATATTTTCATACAATAATATTGCAAACGATTTTATAGAAGGAGAATTATATATGCCAAATTTTCGTTATCAGTCATCTGACTATATGAACATGCGGCGCGGAAATTACCGCGGATCAGTCACAGCAATGCAGACTTCCTGCCAGCCTTCCTGTGAAACTTCCTGCCGAGAATCCTCCGCTCCGGTATGCTGTAATGACAAAGAAAGTTATGATGAACTGCGCGGAATGCCTCTTGCCATGGCCTATGTTCCGTGGCAGGAATGGCGCTCTCTTCACGAGGCCGACAAAGCTTTCCACCGCGGTACGATCTTTGAAGAGCTTGACAAACCATTTCGAGGGATAGGAGGATGCTGCAGATGAGTGAACAGAAACCTTGCCGGAACGAATTACTGGAATGGATCAATGTTGTAAGCTTTGCCGTAGATGATGTAAAGCTCTTTTTAGACACACATCCCTGCAACATGGAAGCACTGGAATATTTTGAGGAATTTAAAAAACAGCGTGTGCAGGCTTTAAAGGAATACGCAAAATATTTTGGTCCCCTGACCATTGATACCGCCAGCCCATGTGAGGATCACTGGACATGGATTCACGAGCCGTGGCCGTGGCAGAAAGGAGGATGCTAGTTTATGTGGAATTATGAAAAAAGATTGCAATATCCTGTAAATATCACACAGACCAATCCCAAGATTGCCCAGGTGATCATCAGCCAGTTCGGCGGTCCGGACGGAGAACTGGCCGCATCCATGCGGTATCTGTCTCAAAGATATACAATGCCTTACAATGAAGTGACAGGGATCTTAACCGATATAGGTAGAGAAGCCCCTGAAATGTTCCATCTCAGGGGCCCCAGCTTTTTTTCACTCTTTTACTCTGTGTGCGGGGAAGCTTCCAGTGGATGCTTTCCCGTAAGCGGTCTACCCCGCGGACAGTTTACGCTTTTTGCAACCGTGTAGCTCCATTTGAGGGGGAGCAGGTT
>ERZ778514.1369-NODE-1369-length-18417-cov-5.042370_pt1 | contig 18417 bp, 15 predicted proteins | sample MGYA00510344_ERZ778514 | MGnify/ENA primary metagenome ERZ778514 (study PRJEB29527, sample SAMN07138968) | mouse gut metagenome | material: feces | host: mouse | place: China:Nanjing | collected 2016-01-25 ... | reverse complement strand
CAATTCTTCTCCCAGCTTTATTATCCGCTTTAATTATCGTTTCATCAGTTCTCGGCTTGTCACCTTCAAGTAAACTCTGTATAAAAATATTTGAAGGTTTATGAAGCACTAAAACAACAAAAATCCACCTTGAAATGATTTCCCCTTTACAGTTATACGTATTCAAAATATTACTTACAATTTTTATGTAACTTATCGAAAAATTATTAGAATCCATAATATATGCCAGTGCAAAAATGCTGATTACATGTGCACATTGATCAAATACGAACACTCTGCTATTTTTCCTAATCTTTTTCTTTTTCAGAAGTATGAACTTTACTGTATCAATTGAAAAATGCGCTAAACCTAAAAATATAACAGCCCAAAATACTTCTGACCTGAAAATCGGCAAAAAAGCCAATATTACTGCGATACAATACTCCAAAGAATGTAATATTACTCCTTTATATTTTTCTTCCTTATATTTAGACATTTTTTCATTCTGAAAATAAAAATCTCCTAACAAATGACCTATTCCAAGCATAAGTAAATATTTAACTATCATTTTGTATTTCTCCTAGCCGTTTTAGTGCCTCATTAACTGTTTTTCCTGCCATCTCGTATGCCAAATAATTTCCATCAGCCAGCCTTCTTGCAACCGTTGACTGAGTTGTACCTATACGCTTCGCACATTCTTCCTGACTGCCGCCATTTTGTTCCATATCCCAAATTGTTAATCTCTGTTTTTCAGACCATCCGCACTCTATTATTTTCATGAGCGCAAGAATTGTATTAATTTCTGCAATTTCAAAATCTTCTGTATCATACACAGAAATCTGAATATCTGCCGCACGTGTTTTCAATTTTTTTTCTTGCTCATGCAGTTTTTCTATCGTTTCCCTTGCAGCATAATATGCCGGGCCGTCAGCTCCTATGGCAGCCTCGAAAAAAATATTTGTATATACCTCTCCGTAACCAATTCCGAAACGCAGTCTGACAGGATACATTTCCCGCTGGATATATCTGATGATGTCAAGAATATGCTCCGTACTTTTTAACAATCCCTGAAACTCGTCCCCCAATGTAATAATATATTTCGACGCAATGTCCGCACAATAAATTTCATTTATACGTTTTAAACACCTATCCAGTTTTTCCTGTATTTGCCCGCGCTCCTCTAACTTTTTTGACTCTTTGATATCGCCAATAATTGCTATATATTTCACCATTCATCCCTCCTATCTCTAAGTATGCATTATTTATGCATTTTTGTCAATCATGCATAATATGCGCATAATAATATATTATGCTATAATTACGCATAATCTTTATGTTATTCCGATACGTTTTTTCTTCACTTATTGATTGGGATAAATGTGAAATATAATTATAAAAAGAATTTTAAGATTATCGTCTGAGCAGATGTCAGAGAGGCCAAAGAACCCTTTGACCCCATCGTTACATAATTATGATTCTTACTTCATCTGGTTGACCCGGTCCTGAACCGTCTTATTGAAATTCTCGATCTTCCGGTCATAAGTTGCGTCCATGTACTCCGAATGAAGCATAAAATCCGCCGTTGCAAGGTTGTTTGCAACCGGAATATCATATACGACCGCGATACGAAGAAGCGCCTTCACATCGGGATCATGGGGCTGCGCCTCAAGGGGATCCCACAAAAATACCATAAAATCAATCTGTCCCTCCACAATCTTCGCCCCGATCTGCTGGTCTCCGCCTAACGGGCCGCTGTTATATCCCTTCACCGGAAGCCCTGTCTTTTCTGCGATAAGACGGGCTGTTGTTCCCGTTCCGCACAGGAAATGCCCTTTTAATATCTCTTTATTCTGATCGCACCATTCTACCAGCTCTTTCTTTTTTCCGTCATGAGCAACCAGTGCGATATGCTTTGTCTTTCCAATCTCCAACGTTACAAAATGATCATTCATCATCTTCCGGATATCCCTCCTCGTAATATTTTATAAGCGCCTGTGTTCCAAGATCTCCATAGCCTGCCGCCTGAAGCTCCTCATAATTGGCAAGCACCTGGCTTAACACGTCCAGACACAGGCCGCTTCGGTTCGCCTCCGTGAGCGCCAATGTCATATCCTTAATGAAATGCTTCATAAAGAATCCCGGCGCGAAGTCTCCTGCCATGATCTTCGGCGCGAACAGATCAAGCTGTCTGCTTCCTGCCGCTCCCGTCGATACCGACCGCAGAACCGTATCAAGGTCAAGCCCCTTCGCCTTTGCATAAGTAAACGCCTCGCAGACGCCTGAGAGCGTACCGGCAATCATAATCTGATTGGCTAACTTGGCATGCTGGCCGCATCCGGCTTTTCCCTGATAATTGATCGTTGTCCCCATAGCTTCAAACAACGGAACGCAAGCCTTAAAGTCTTCTTTCTCACCTCCCACCAGAATGGAGAGAGTTCCTGCCTTCGCCCCTGTATCGCCTCCGGTCACAGGCGCATCCAGAACATGGAAGCCCTTCTTTTTCCCTTCTTCATAAATCTGCTCCGCGATGATCGGACTTGTGGTAGTCATGTCGATGAGATACGCGCCTTCCTTTGCACTGTCCAGTATATTTCCCGCATCGTAATATACCTCTTCCACATCTTTTGGAAATCCTACGATCGTAATCACCGCATCGCGGTCCTTCACACAGTCTGCGATAGAGTCATGGAAGATGGCGCCCTCTTCGATCACATCGCAAACCTTTGATTTTGTGCGGGCATAGATATGAAGTTCATATCCCGCTTTCATAAGATTTCTCACCATGGATTTTCCCATGATCCCAACACCGATAAACCCAATATTTTTCATACTTTTTCTCCTTTGTACTAATACTTCTCTGCAATCTCTCCCTGCTTCTTATAGATGCTGTCAGCCGGAACATAGCCTCTCACAGAAGACAGCGGATAGATATTCGTGCGGCTGCCTACAACGCTTCCCGGATTTAATACTGTTCCGCAGCCCACTTCTACTTCATCGCCGAGCATGGCGCCGAATTTCTTGATTCCCGTCTCGATATTTCCTTCCGGCGTCTTTACCACTACCAGCTTTTTATCCGACTTCACATTAGAAGTGATGGAACCGGCCCCCATATGAGCCTTATATCCAAGAATGGAATCACCCACATAATTATAGTGAGGAACCTGTACTTTATTAAATAAAATCACATTCTTAAGTTCTGTGGAATTCCCCACGACAGCGCCCTCGCCTACAATGGCATTCCCGCGGATAAACGCGCACTGGCGCACCTCCGCGTCTTTCCCGATGATCGCAGGCCCGTGGATATACGCCGACTCGAACACCTCCGCAGACTTTGCGATCCACACATCCTCGCCCACCTTGTCATACTCATCTTCGGAAAGCGTCTTTCCAAGTTCCAGTATAAACGCGCTGATCTTCGGCAGTACCTCCCAAGGATAAGTAACCCCCTCAAAAATGTCCTTCGCGATCGTCTCATCAAGCGTGTACAAATCTTTTACTGTTAATCCAACCATTTTCCTAACCTCCTGTTCATTTTTCCTTCCATCTTCTATTGTATTTCTCATTCAGTCTTCTATGTATGAAATCCATCTTTAGTATCATAGCACTTCCTACGGACAATAGCAATTCTCACTTTCCGCTTTTCCGGTAGAAGGATGCCGCTTTATTATAAAACCGCAGCAGCTCTCTCTCATTATTAAGCCCCATCACTCCCTGCGTCCTGCTTACGATAAAAGAAGTAAGCTTTTGCATATATTCATCAGAAGTGATCTCTCCGTTTGCAACATAGGTAAGTCCCTTTTCCCAGCTCGCTGTAAGCTCCGGATTTAACAGAGATTTGATGGAATGATCCACCACATCATAGATCATCTCTCCCTGCAGAGTAGGTGTGACAATCTGCGTTTTCTTATTCAGAGCCAGATATTTATTATGAAAAAGCTTTTTTAAGATCTCGCCCCTTGTCGCGCTTGTTCCGATCCCGCTTCCTTTGATCTGCGCCCGAAGCTCCTCGTCCTCGATGAGCTGCCCGGCATTTTCCATGGCAAGTATCAGGGAACCGGAATTGTACCGCTTTGGCGGGGATGTCTTCCCCTCTTTGATCGCAAGGGATTGGATCGGCAGGATCTTTCCTTTCCGAAAATTTTTAAGCCCGTCAAAAAGCGCACGTTCTGTCTCCTTGTCCTCTTCCTCGTTTTTCTTTCCGGGAATCCCGGCAACCTTCAGATAGCCTTCTTCCGCAAGTACCTTAAAGCCTGTAAAAAAAGATTCCCCCTTTATCTTTGTGACAATCGACACCCTCTGGTAAATGGCCGGGGGATAAAAGATGCTTAAGAATCTTCTCACAATCACATCATAAACCTTCTGTGATACCCCAGAAAGAGAGGACAGCGCGTGCAGCCCCTGCCCTGTGGGAATGATCGCATAATGGTCTGTAATCTGCTTATCATTGACATAACGTGTCTTTTCCAGTCCCTTATGGCTCTTAAACCCTGCGATCTCCTGAAGATATGGCGCCGCCTGCTCGTATTTCATCAGACCATTCAGATTCTTATGAATCTCCTTTGCCACCGCCGACGACAGTACTCTGGCATCCGTACGGGGATAGGTCACAAGCTTTTTTTCATACATCTCCTGCACGATTCTTAACGTTTCGTCAGGGCTGATCTTGAACCGTTTGGAACACTCGTTCTGCAGCTCCGCAAGATTAAACAGCAGCGGCGGATTCTTTTTTTCCTTCTTCTTCTCGATACTTGCGATCTGAGCAGTAACAGGCGGCGGATCTTTCAAGTAATCAATCAGCTCCTGCGCTTTTTTTTCTTCCTTAAATCCATTTTCCTTATAAAGGTCAAAGGATTCAAACCACTGAGAGCCTTTCACGGCTCTCCACTCTCCTTCAAATGTCTGGCCTTCCTCTCCTGCATTCATAATAACCCGGTAAAAGGGAGTCTCCACAAACTCCCTGATCTCACGCTCTCTGCGAACTACCATGCCAAGCACGCAGGTCATGACACGTCCCACAGACACGACAGCGTATTTTGTCTTCAGGTAATCGGAAATGCTGCTGCCGTATTTCAACGTCAGAAGCCTTGAAAAATTAATCCCCATCAGATAATCTTCCTTCGCTCTGAGATACGCCGAGGCCGACAGATTATCGTATTCCTTCAGATCCTTTGCCTCTCTGATCCCCCGGAGAATCTCTTCCTCCGTCTGAGAATCAATCCACACACGGCGCCTTTTTTTGCCGTGCACGCCCGCCTGCTGCTCCACCAGACGGTAAATGTATTCACCCTCACGCCCGGAATCCGTACAGACATAGATCGTCTCCACATCACTCCTGTTCAATAATTCTGCCACAATCCCAAACTGCTTTGCCACAGCCGGAATTACTTCGTATTTGAACTCTTCCGGTATAAAAGGCAGAGTCTTTAGACTCCACCTTTTCAACGACGGGCTGTACTCCTCAGGATAACTCATGGTCACAAGATGCCCCACACACCATGTAACGACCGCCTCCTCTGACTCAATATACCCGTCCCTTCTTTTTGCCTCCAGCTTCAGTGCTTTGGCAAATTCCTGCGCAACACTGGGTTTTTCAGCAATATATAATGCTTTCCCCATAGACACTCCTAACTCTTCTGCTTCACTTTGTTCCCAAAGACATCCTTTAACCTGCCAAAGAATGTCTTTTCCTTCTTCTCCGGCTTCATATGCTGCGCATGCAGCGCTTCTTCCATAAAAGTGGCCTGAGAATCCACATACGGCTCTACCAGCTCCTTCCGGCAATAGGTGCCGTCTCTCTTCAGCACTCTTCCTTTTATGTTATCACTGAGCATGACCTTCAGATAGTGGTTTACCTGCTTTTTAATATCCGCATCTAAGATCGGGCATGCCACCTCTACTCGTTTCTCCGTATTGCGCGTCATCATATCCGCCGAACCGATATAGATCTTCTGACTGTCTCCTGTTCCGAAGCTGAAAATTCTCGGATGCTCCAAGTAGCGCCCTACTACGCTCATAATCTGCAGATTATCAGTATATCCCGGCACTCCCGGCAGGACGCAGCAGATTCCCCGCACGATCAAGTCAATCTTTACTCCCGCCCTTGAAGCTTCTGACACCTTCTCAATATAATCTGTATCTGTCACAGAATTCATCTTCATGATGATACGTCCGCTGCTTCCCTTCGCGATCTCTTCATCCATCATCCGAAGTACATTCTGCTTCAAACTGGTAGGCGACACGATCAGATGCTCATAGACTCCTTCCAGATTGCTGATCGCCATATTTTTGAAAAATTCCGACGCATCATGTCCGATTGCCGGATTCGCAGTCATCAGCGATAGATCTGTATACATTCCCGCCGTCTTCTCATTGTAATTTCCCGTTCCGATCTGGGTAATATACTGGATCTCCCCCCGGCTGCGGTATGTAATCAGACAGATCTTCGAATGTACCTTGTAATCCTCGAATCCATAGATGACGCGGCATCCTGCCTCCTCCATCCGCTCGGACCAGTCAATATTATTCTGCTCATCAAATCTCGCCCTAAGTTCAATGAGCGCCGTAACCTCTTTCCCATTTTCTGCGGCAGCACATAAGTATTCCACCAGCCTTGCCTTCTTTGCCAGACGGTAGATCGTAATCTTGATCGTCAGGACATTCGGATCATAAGCCGCCTCTTTGATCAGTCTGAGGAACGGATCCATGCTCTCATAAGGATAGAATAGCAGCAGATCCTTCTTCTTTATCTGACGCATGATATTGCCGTCCTGAATCCGCGCACAGCTCTGAGGCGAAAATGCAGGATAGGTAAGCGACCGCTTCATGGGCTCCGGCAGGTCCCCGCTGATGGCAAAGATATAATCAAGCTTCATAGGCATCTTTGTACGGAAAATCTGTACTGGCTTGATCTTAAACTTATCGCAGAAATACTTCTCCGTTTCTGCGCTCAGCTTTTCCGCAACTTCAAGCCTTACTACAGACATCCGGCGGCGCTTATGAAGCGTCTTCTTCATGAGATGTCTGAAATCGTCATTTACTTCCAACGCCTCATCTTCCGGATTGATGTCCGCGCTCCGTGTCACGCAGATATAGTTCGCGTCCGTAACTGTATATTTGGGGAACACCAGATTCAGGTGCTCTACAATGATGTTCTCCATACGGATATAACGGATATCATGCCCCGGCAGGTACAGGATATTGGAAACAAACTGAGGAACCGGCACAATTCCCTGCATCGTCTTATCTTTGTCTCTTAAATTAGCAGTCACATAGATTTCCTTATTCAAAAGATGCGGAAACGGATGGTTCGCATCTACGATCTGCGGAGAAAGGATGGGAAGAATCTGGTCTTTAAAGTATTTCTTCACATACTTTTTCTCCTGCTGCTCTAACTCCTTGTAGCTCAATCCACACACGCCATAAGGATGAAGCTGCTTCTGGATGTCCGAATAAGTCTTGTCGCGCTCCTTACAAAGAGGCGCCACAGCTTCAAATATCTTCTCAAGCTGCTCGTCCGGAGTCATCCCCGAACGACTGTCTCTTGCCTTGGCATCTGCGTGCGCCATGTCAAATAAACTTCCCACACGAATCATAAAAAATTCATCCAGATTGCTTGAAAAAATCGCCACGAATTTCATCCGCTCCAATAACGGAACCGTAATATCCTGCGCCTCCTGCAAAACTCTCTGATTAAACTTAAGCCATGATAATTCCCGATTCTGCGAATAGTTTAAAATATCATTTTCCATAGTCCGGCCCTTCCTTCTCTCCTGCCTTTTCACTTATTGCTTTGCCTGAATGTAACCTTTCTTCGCCAGAGACTCCGCACAGAGAACTGCTCCGCCGGCCGCTCCGCGAAGTGTATTGTGGGAAAGCCCCACGAATTTAAAATCAAACATCGTATCCTCGCGGAGACGTCCGATCGATACGCCCATACCATTTTCATAATTCACATCAAGCGCCACCTGCGGGCGGTTATCCTCCTTCAGATACTGAACAAACTGCTTCGGCGCGCTCGGAAGATCCGCTTCCTGCGGAAAGCCCTTAAAGTTCACAAGCTTTTCAATCAACTGTTCCTTTGCCGGCTTCTTTTCAAAATTAATAAATACGGCAGCCGTATGTCCGTCAAGAACTGGAACACGGATACACTGACAGGTAATCTTAGGAAGCGCCGCCTTCACAATCTCCCCGTCTTTTACCATTCCTAACACACGAAGCGGCTCCTGCTCACTCTTTTCTTCCTCTCCGCCGATATAGGGAATGATATTCTCCGACATCTCCGGCCAGTCCTTAAAAGTCTTGCCCGCACCGGATATCGCCTGATAAGTCGTCACCACTACCTCCTTCGGCCCAAATTCCCTCCATGCCGCCAGACAAGGCACGTAGCTCTGTATCGAACAATTCGGCTTCACGGCAATAAATCCTCGCTTCGTACCAAGACGCCTTTTTTGCGCCGCGATCACCTCAAAATGTTCTGCATTAATCTCCGGCACTACCATCGGAACATCCGGCGTCCAGCGATGAGCGCTGTTATTAGAAACTACCGGCGTCTCAGTCTTTGCATATTCTTCCTCAATCGCCCGGATCTCTTCCTTCGTCATATCTACAGCGCTGAATACAAAATCGACTCCCGACGCAACCTTCTCAACCTCATTCACATTGGCAACTACAAGACTCTTAACCGCCTTCGGCATCGGCGTCTTCATCTTCCAGCGTCCGCCGACCGCCTCTTCATAAGTCTTCCCGGCAGACCGCGGACTCGCCGCAACAGTCACAACCTCGAACCAAGGATGATCCTCAAGCAGAGAGACAAATCTCTGTCCCACCATTCCTGTCGCTCCTAAAATTCCTACTCTTAATTTCTGATCCATATCTCATCACTCCTGTTTTATTTATGCATTTATTCTTCAAATTTTATCACATTCTCCCATAAAATCAATCTTAAAATCATTTCTCTTTTGAAAACTCCTTTGAAAACACACATCCGCAGTAGTCCTGCCGGTATAATCCATACTCCTTGGAAAGCTCTACAGAACGTTTATAACCGTTCTTTTTCTTGAAGTCAGACACGAGATAAGGTACGCCGCACTCCTCGCCTGCCCGCATTCCGATCTCATTGATCTTATCCGCCTTTTTCAGAGGGCTGATACTGAGCGTCGTTGTGAAATAGTCAAACTCCGCGCTTTTTGCCATCCTTGCGGTTTCCTTAAGTCTCAGCTCGTAACACCTGAAACACCGCTCTCCTCCCTCCTTCATATGCTCAAGCCCTTTCGCCATCTCAAAAAAACTCCCGCTGTCATAATGTCCCGCAGCAAAGGTCACCGGATTCTTTACCGGAAGCCTGTCGATCAACATCTGCTGCTCGAACAGACGCTTCGTATATTCACTCTCCGGGGAAATATTGGGATTATAGTAAAAAACTGTAATAGAAAAATAGGCGCTTAGATATTCCAGCACATAGCTGCTGCAGGGCGCACAGCAGCTGTGAAGAAGAAGCCTTGGCACAGATTCCTTTGTTTCAAGTTTTTTCAGCAATTTATCTAGTTCTCTCTGGTAATTCATCAAAAATCTTCTAGCCTCCCTAGATCTTTTGTTTTTTTAAATTATAACCGTTCTGATACATTCTGGCAAGCTTATGATATCGAAAAGGAGCGGCACTTCATCCGCTCCCTCCCGTGATCATCCGATATTTATAACATCCAGCCTACTTTTTTGTTTTCGCGCTTTTCGCTGAACTATAGCTGCTGTATATCTTCCTTCCTCTTACCGTTTTATATGCCCGTATCCGATACTTATATGTCGTATTCTTCCTAAGCCCGCTGTTTGTATAGGAGACCGTGGAACCCTTTTTTATGGTCTTGATCGTTGCATATTTTTTCTTTGACGAATTGTAACGCTGAACCAGATAACCGCTCGCGCCCGATATTTTGTTCCACTTCAATTTGATTTTGCTATTTGAAGAAGCCGATGCGGTTACCGTAGGCTTGCCTATCACCGTTACATAAGTCTTTTTAATATAACCTGTTTTCTTTTTTCCTTTGATCTTAATGGAAATCTTATACCAGCTTCCGCTCATTCCGGTTATCGTCACGCTTTTATTGATTCCCAGCGTTGTAAGTCTCTTCTTTGATGTGCTTGGACCGGAACGGACATTGATATTCGTTCCGTTCGTTGTTCCATTCATGCTGGACACTGTTTTTACACTGACAGCGCCGGATGCACCGGAATATACCGTCTTACCGTTCGCTTTTTTATAGGATTTTATCTTATATTTATAAGTTTTTCCCATACTCCTTCCTGTATCCGTATAAGAAACCGTGCCGCCGCTTCCAATGGTCTTAATGGCTGCATACTTCTTCTTCGATGCATCATAACGATACAGCACATACCCGGATGCGCCGGAAATCTTTTTCCACGACAGCTTCACCTTATCATATGAGGAAGCTTTTCCAGTAAGCTTCGGAACCGCCGGTGCTGCCGCTGGTTTCGCTGTTGTAGTCGAAGTCGCCGGCGGTGTTGAAACCTGCGTCGTCTGGGCGGTGCTTCCCGTACCATACGACGGTGTGGTTCCTGGTTTGATATACCAGAAATTCATATCTACATTACCGGAAATACCTGACACTCTACCGGAAGATGTATACTGCCAGAAGTCATAATCTCCCGTATAATCTGTACTTGTCGTATAATGAGCCAGCCATGCCGGATACTTTGCCGTAATCTCTGATGCGTACAGGTCGGAACTGAACATACTCTTATTCGCGTATACAAGCGGAGTATAGCCCGCTTTCCTGATTCTGTCGCAGAATGCCAGACAAATATCTGTCTTTACCCTTCTGCTCAATTTCGTCGAACTGGAAAAACGTCCGCCGCTATAATACTCATAATCAAACACCAGAGGCATTGTAATCTTATATCCTTTTACCGTCTGCAAAAGATATTCTGCCTCTTGTACCGCTTCTGCCGTCGTGATCGCCTGTGAAAATATGTATGCGCCAACCTTCACTCCCGCGGCGGCGGCATTCTTCATATTCGCTGCCGCTGTCGGATCCTTTGCCAAAGCTCCCGTCTTCGTACCTCTGTAAGAAGTGCGGACAAATGCATACTCAATTCCTGCTTTTTTCACATTGCTCCAGTTAATCGTCCCATTCCATTTAGAAACATCAATTCCCTGCTTTATCGTATACCCGGAAAATTTTTTGTTATGTGTAACCTTTGAAGAAGCCGCCCGTGTCTTTATGCCGCCGCCGAAAAAGTCCGCCGGGATCTTCGCACCGCTCAGTCTTTCCCGCCCCGGATCATCCAGATCCGTCTCTGACAGAGCATCCTCTTTCACGGCTTCTGCGTTCTTATCATCCGCTTCCTGTGTTTTCGGTTCAGAAGTTTCATTCTTTTCCGCTGTCTTTCCTTCTTCTTCAGAGACCTTATCTTTCCCTGCCCCCTGAGGTTCTGTTATATCCGCACCGGCTGATTCCTCATCCTTCTCAGAAACAGCTTCATCTATAACCGCTTCCGGCTGCTCCTGCCTGTCGGTACCTTCTCCTGCAACGACCGGCTCTGAATCGCCCCTCTGCGGCTGCTCTGCCGCCGGCTCCCCTTCTTCCGAAACTACTGCCTGACCTCCTAAAGTCTCAGGCTCGCTCGCCAGTACTCTCTCCGAGAATACTGTCATTCCCATGCTCAGTATTAGCAATGCCGCAACAAATCTGTACTTTCTCTTCATTTTATCTTCCCCTTATTATTGATTTTTTTCGTCGTCTGCTATCTTATAAAACTAAGATTAAACCTATATTAAATTTCCCTCAAAAATGCCCCCATTTACATTTGTTCCAGATATTCCCTTATATTATCCAATGATTTCCTGCTAAGAAGCTCATATGCCTGATACGTCATCCCCGAGGAAGCTCCCATACAAATTACATTCTCCCTGCTCCTTACATCCTCTGACATATCTCCCAGCGCCTCCGTCATATCACAGCAGAACAGATTGCCCGGCTGTCTGATCCATTCCTCAAGAGCCGCCATATCCGCTGCCGGACCTATGGACGTGTTGAACATAATCTTTCCGCTGCCCAACTCTTTAAACTCATCTTCATGGAGAAGGATCGTATTCTTATTGAGACAGGTGAACACAACCTCACTGTCACGGAGTAGTTCGGCTAAAGGCTTATAATGAATCCCCTGCTCTTCCCGCTCAGGTTTTACACTTCTTGCAAAGTAAGAAACCTCTGCTCCAAAAAAATGGAGTGCATCCGCTATCAGTCCGCCCGAATCCCCGATACCCACCATTCCTACCTTAAGTCCGGTAATCTCCCTCATCTTCTCTCCCCGAAGAGGCGTGCCGTAACCGTGCAGAATCTGGATAAGCTGATAGACCGCATACTCGGCCACACCTTTATCCCCATAGTTTCGCACGCCCCTTACAGTAATGCCTTTTGTCCTTGCAAATGCAATATCCACATTAGCGCTGTCTTCCGAATAAAGACTGCATATCATGCCCACATATCTCAGTCCGGGAACTTTTTTCAATATCTCCTCTCCCATCTGCGTGGCAAAACCTACAAGCACCGCATCCGCATCCTGAATTCTCTCTGCCAGTTCTCCATCATCCTTCGGCTGCTCCGAATAAAATATCACTTCATCCGCATACTCTTTTAATTCTTCCCGTGCCCATCCCACAAGATTTACAGGCGCCGCCGCCACAAGCTTCTTAAATTTCTTCATCCTCATATCCTCCTTTGCAAATCTTCCGCAAAGCCTCTTCACTGCCTTTAAGAGAGCCCTGCACCATCTCTGCTTTTCCGCCGCCTCTGCCTGCAAATGTCTCATTCAGCCTTTTGCACAACGGCCGCACATCTTCTGTGCGGCTTCCGATCACATACCGATAGCCGCTGCTTTCTGTTCCGGCAAACACGGCGCACACCGAAGCCCCTTTCAGCAGCAATTGGTTCATAAGCTCCCTTGGCGCATTCCCTGAGATCTCTTTGTCAAATACGGTGACGACGTGCTCTGACACATCAATCTCCTGCGCCAGATACCGGATCATCTTTTGCTGGAGCGAGGCCAGCTTCCCCTTAAGCGATACCTGCTCCTCCTTCAGACGGTCCACTGCCTGAGAAATTTCCGTTTCCTTCGCACACAGTGCGGCGGAGACAGACTTACAGCTTTCATCCTTCCTTCCATAATCGGAAAGAGCGCGGTATCCGCACAGCATCGTAAGGCGCTCTCCGCCTTTGTAATTCACCATATTCACAATCTTGATCAGTCCGATCTCCCCGGTCTTTTTCACGTGAGGCGCACAGCAGGCGCAGACATCATAGCCGGGAATCGTCACGATACGCACCTGTCCTTCAATCTCAATCTTACTGCGATAATCGAGAGCCGTAAGTTCCTCTTTGGAAGGATATGATACCTGAACGTCCACATTTTCAAAGACCGCTCTGTTCGCCTTACGTTCAATTTCCTTTAACTGCTTCTTTGTAAGCGCCCCGTCAAAATCCAGTGTACAGTAATCACTGCCAAGATGAAAACCTACATTATTATAACCAAACTGTTCATGGACAATGCCCGACACGATATGCTCACCAGAATGCTGCTGCATTTTCTCAAACCGCTCCTCCCAGTCGATCTTCCCGCGAACCTTATCCCCTTCTTTCAGAGCCTCCTCTGTGATATGATACACAATGTCCTCTTTCTCCCGAACATCAAACACCTTTACCCCGTCAAGATACCCGGTATCCGCGTACTGCCCTCCCCCTTCCGGGAAAAAGGCCGTTCTGTCAAGAACCACCCTGTACCTGTCACCGTCCGGCAGACAGGCACAGACCACCGCGTCAAATTCCTTTAAATGGCTGTCCTCATAGAACAGCTTCACTGTCGCTTCCATCGTTATCTTTGTCCTTTCCGGCATACAGCCATCCTCATCTGCTTTCCTGCGTTTATCACACTGCGCATATCCTCTCTTATCTGCTTTCCCGCAGCACCCTTACATCCGCTCAGGCGCTTCGAATCCAAGGACGTCAATACACGCTTCCAGTATCTCTTTTACAAGGATCAGCAGTGCGATATAACTCTCTTTCTTTTTCGTATCCTCTTGTGCAAGTATCTTTGTCTCATGATAGAACCGATTGAATGCATTAGCCAGATCATAGATGTAGGCGCAGATTTTATGGGGCGCAAGTTCCTCGTAAGCCACGGTCATCACATCATTATATTTGGCAGCCTCAAGCATCAGAGCCTTCTCACCGCCGCTGTCTGCACCCGCGATACAAAGCCCGTCAAGTTTGTTTCCCTCTGCCGTATATTTGTTCAAAATAGATTTGATACGAACAATCGTATATAAGATATACGGCCCTGTATTTCCCTCAAAGGAAGTAAACCTGTCCACATCAAACACATAATCTTTAGAAGCCTGATTGGACAAATCCCCGTATTTAATGGCAGCCAGTCCCACGATCTTTGCCGTAGCTTTTGCCTCTGCTTCCTCAACCGTCCGGTTATCCGTAATCTTTTTATACATCTCCTCCTCGATATCGGCGATCAGGTTTTCCAGACGCATAATACCGCCCTCTCTCGTCTTAAACGGCTTACCGTCTTTTCCATTCATCGTTCCAAACCCCATGAAGGAAAGCCCCATTTTCTGCGGTACGATTCCGCTCTTTTTTGCCGCGCGGAATACCTGTACAAAGTGAAGCTCCTGACGCTTGTCCGCTACATAGATTACTTTGTCCGGCTCATAATCTCTCATACGCTGTACTAACGTGGCAAGATCGGTCGTTCCATAAAGAGATGCACCGTCTGACTTTTGAACCATGCAAGGCGGTATCTCTTTCGTGTCAGATTCCTCCTGCACATCAATCACAAGAGCTCCTTGATCGATACGTGCGAATCCGTCTTCCTTAAGACGCTCAATCATATCCGGAATATCGCTCTGTGCGTCAGACTCACCTTTCCAGAGATCAAACTCCACATTCAGATTGTCATAATTCTTTTTCAGATCTGTGACGGATACCTTCATAATATGCTTCCAGACCGCCGTATACCCTTTATGACCATTCTGAAGCAAATACGTGGCATGGAGAGCATTTTCACGGTATCCATCGTCTTCTTTCGCTTTCGCGCTGGCCGTCGGGTAGATTTCCTCCAATTCACTGATCGTAAACGGCGCCTCCTTCGGATATTCTCCTTCAAACGCTTCATCAAAATAAGGAAGCTTGGGGCTTCGCTCCTTAAGCTCCGTAATAATCAGGCCCATCTGGTAGCCCCAGTCACCCAGATGGATATCGCCGAGCACCTTATGCCCCACCTTTTTGGCAATGCGCTTCACACTCTCTCCAATGATCGCAGAACGAAGATGTCCCACATGAAGCGGCTTGGCTACATTGGGGCCGCCGTAATCTACCATGATTATCTGCGGCTCTTTATCCTTCTCGATGCCAAGATCTTCTGTCCCCCGCATCTCATTCAAATAAGACGCGACCGCCTGCTTATCAAGCTTTATATTAATAAAGCCCGGTTTTACTGCCGTAATTTCCCCAATGTACTTCCTCTCTGTAAGACTCTCTATCACATCCTCCGCAATCATAAGCGGAGCCTTGTGATAGGTCTTTGCCCCCGCCATCGCCCCATTGCATTGATATTCGCACAGATCCGGGCGGTTGGAAACCGCAGCCTTAGCAAGGCTCCTGCTATACCCCGCCTTCTCAAAAGCCGCGCCAAGCTCCGCTTCAATATAATCTATTATTTTCTTCATGGCTCTTCCTCCTGATTTTAAATTTCATTCTAATAACTTATCGTATTATATTTTTTCAAAAAAGTCCATACTATTATTGCCAAATATTGCATCCCATGCTATTATATCAGTAACAATTACTATTATCAGATAATACTCGAAAGGAGAATACGATTATGAACAAAAATGTATTCCGTAACCTGTCCTACGGTGTATATGTAGTTTCCACACTGGACGGCAAAAGGAACACCGGATGCGTTGCCAACAGCATTATGCAGATCACCTCGTCTCCCGCCTCCGTTGCAGTCAGCATGAACCATGATAATTATACCAATTCCTGCATTCAGAATACCGGAAAATTCGCTGTCTCCATTCTGTCCGAGCTTTCCGCTCCTTCCTTGATCGGACAGTTCGGTTTCCAGTCCGGAAAAGATACAGACAAATTCGACGGCATAGATTTCAGCGTCAGGGAAGGCCTCCCTGTATTAAATGACTGCTGCGGCTATCTTGTCTGCAAGGTCATCGACAAGATGGAAACTTCCTCTCACACTGTATTTTTAGGCGAAGTGATTGACGGGGATACCATCGGCGGCGCACCCGCCATGACCTACGCGTACTACCATAACGTAGTCAAAGGCAAGAGCCCGAAAAACGCGCCGACTTATATCGCAGAAGAAGATAGATCCGCAAAAGATAAAACAGCTTCTAAATGGGCATGCCAAATCTGCGGTTATGTCTATGAAGGCGAGGTTCCCTTTGAAGAACTGCCCGACACTTTCGTATGCCCAGTGTGCAGACAGAGTAAAGATAAGTTTGCTCAGAAATGACCGAAACAGCAAATATGAAAATATAAGGAAAAGGAGAATACACAGATGAAACTAGGTTCCCATGTAGGAATGAGCGGCAAAAAAATGCTGCTCGGCTCGGCACAAGAGGCTGTCTCTTACGGTGCCGACACATTCATGTTTTATACCGGAGCGCCCCAGAATACAAGTCGCAAAGACATCAAGGAACTGAACATTGATGCCGCGTGGGACTATATGGAGAAGCAGGGTATTCATGAGATTGTCGTTCATGCTCCCTATATCATCAACCTCGGAAACGCCATAAAGCCCGAGACCTACGAACTTGCAGTAAATTTCCTGCGCACGGAGATTGAGCGTACTGAAGCCTGCAAAAGCAAAGTTTTAATCCTCCACCCCGGCTCTCATGTGGGAGAAGGAGCCGATGTCGGAATCAGCCAAATCGTCAGAGGTCTGAATGAAGTGCTCACAAAGGATACCAACCTCTGTATCGCTCTCGAGACAATGGCGGGAAAAGGCTCAGAGACAGGACGTTCCTTTGAAGAGCTTGCACGCATCTACGACGGTGTTACCTATAATGAGAAGCTGCGTGTCTGCTTTGATACCTGTCATACCCACGACAGCGGATATGATATCATTCATGATTTTGACGGAGTGATCCATGAGTTTGATAAGCTACTCGGGAAAGAACAGATTGCTGTCTTCCACATCAATGACAGCAAGAATCCGACCGGTGCGAAAAAGGACCGCCATGCAAATATCGGATTCGGCGAGATTGGATTTGAGGCACTTTCCTATGTTGTACACCACCCGGATTTTGAAGAGATCCCGAAGATACTTGAGACACCGTATATTCCTTCCCCATCCAATCCCAAAAAATCTTATGCGCCCTATAAGTATGAGATTGAGATGCTCCGAAAAGATGAATTTGATCCGAATGTGATGGAGAAGATCATAGCGGAGAATGAATAGAAACAGCTTACCTGAAAAATCCCGGTGAATGACGCGCAGCCATAAAACGGCCCGTTTTCATTCATCGGGATTTTTTCATAATGCAGCAAATTCCATTATTTTTGCGGATATACCGATTAATCTCTGTATTAATATAATTAAGAATTCTTTGGTGGTTCGTGGATGACGGGGCCATAAAATATATCTGTCCATCTATCAATTCTGCACGCTCGCCCTCCGGCAAAGCATAAATATCTTCTATCGTATAAACTTCCTCTTTTTTAACACATTCACTCTCTGCACCTCCATCATAAAAACACATCCTCTGCCGCTGTTTTTACTATAACGAATGGTGAAAAAGCTGTAAAGTCCTACCCGTCAAACACGCCCATGATCTTAATATAATCTTGCGTCTTATCCCGCATGATCCGAAACCCTTCCTCCAGCTTCTCTATCGGAAATCTATGCGTGATCATGCTCTCCGGTATCATCTTTTTTTCAGAAAGCCTCTTCATTACATACTGCCAGTCATCCCCCGTCTCCCCCGTAAACGAAGAATTCCATGTTCCGGTAACAGTAAGCTGATTCTTAAGTATCTTCCAGTAGACATCTCTTGGAATCCTGATATCTGTAAACGGATTCCCCACAAGGCATACCTTTCCTGACACGGCGGCCAGATCAATCGCCTCTGCAATCGTCTCATTCCTTCCCGCGCACTCAAAGAAAACGTCCGCCCCCGCACCTATCGTGCGCTCCATAATCCATGAGCTTACATTCTCTTTTCTTCCGTCGCAAAACTGGTCCTTTGAAAAACCAAGCTTGAAAGCCGTTTCCTTCTGAAAGTCCTTATTTCCAATCAGAAAAATATGTTGAAACCCCGCATCTTTAAGAAATGCCGCCAGCAAAAGTCCAATCGTACCAAGACCGCACACAGCGATCCGGTCTTCCATGCAGGGC
>ERZ778514.1368-NODE-1368-length-18419-cov-4.330375_pt1 | contig 18419 bp, 14 predicted proteins | sample MGYA00510344_ERZ778514 | MGnify/ENA primary metagenome ERZ778514 (study PRJEB29527, sample SAMN07138968) | mouse gut metagenome | material: feces | host: mouse | place: China:Nanjing | collected 2016-01-25 ... | reverse complement strand
TGAACAGCAGGGCGTCCGTGTCTGTCCTGAACGGTTTGTTGTCGACGTCCACGGCCACCGTATCAGTCACCTTGTCCTGGAATGTGAAAGTGATATTGTATTCCACTCCATATTTCTTTTCGTATGCCTGCTTGACCTCCGCGTATGCCTCTTCAAACAGATGCTGGTGTTCAGGTGAAATAGTCACTACGAGATTGGCTGTGCCGTCATTGTTCCTCATATAGTCCTGGGCCTCCACGAGGTGTTCTGCGAATGCGGTGCGTATCTCGCCGTCTGTGTATCTGTGGAATTTGAGGACCCCTTTAGGTTTTGACCCGTAGCCGAGTCCTTCTTCGGTCAATGTCCTGGACAGGACCGACTGCCTGTATTCCGCGGAGTCGGAAGGCTCCTGGAACAGCTGAGGATCGTAGAATGCGAATTTACCAATGTTCGCCGTGAATTTTGCAGCAGGGGAGTCTGCTGCAATGTCTTTTCCTGATTTAAGTATGTCGAGGCCGCTGAAAAGGTCCTTGAACATCCTTGATGCCGCTCCTGATGCCGGAACGAATTTGCATTTTCCTGCAATTTCGGCAGACTCATAATATTTTCCGGCCTCCTCGACTTCGGCTTCGCTGAGGACTGAGATGCCTTTTGCCGGCGTCGCCGGAGCAACAATCTTCATCCACGGGAATCCTTTTTTGAAACGCTCCACCTGGTCTTTTACAGTCTGGACAGATGAACCTCTTTCTTCTATCTGTCTGATATCGTCATTAGTAAACATAGATATTATTGGATTATTTGTCAGTCAACATAAATCTCTCGTCTGTACTGGTATTCGGACCGCATACGCTCAAAGTTGTCCGGGTCCATCCGGAACATGAAATCATCTGTAAATATAGGGTAATTATATTGGAAAACAGCAGTAATCTCTCCCTGGTTCTTTCCTTTGAGGTCCAGTCTGATAGGCTGGTGCTCCGGAAGGTCGTTGGTCGGGAAGAAATGGTAAAGGCCGAGTATGTCAAATTGCCTTGCTACCGCCCTTACTGCGGATGCAGTGCCGTTCTGTTTGCCTTGGAATGAATATCCGGCTATGTGCGGGGTGGCTATGTCCACCATTTCTATAAGCTCTTTGTTGACATCCGGTTCGTTGTTCCAGGTATCTATGATTACAGGACCGAGTTTCGGTATCGCCTCTATCAATGCCTGTTCGTCCACGACTTCACCTCTTGAGGCGTTTATGAAAAATGTCCCAGGCTTCATAAGGCTGAAAAAATCCCTGTCCGCCATTTTGAAGGTTGACTCATCCAAAGGGGTATGCATAGTGACGATATTTGACGATGCCAGAAGGTACTCCATAGATACGAATTCTTCCGGACCTTCTTTGGCCGCACGTGGCGGGTCGCATTTCAATACGTTGAATCCCAGATACCTGGCCATGTGTTCAACTTTCTTTCCCACATTTCCGACACCGATGATTCCGAGTGTCGCCCCGTCAAGCTTTATTGCGTTGCGCGAAGCTGTCCCGTAGAGTGCGGAGAACACATACTGCATGACTCCTCCGGCGTTGCATCCCTGTGCGTTGTAGACCCTGATCCCGTTGTCCCTGCAATATTGTATGTCGATATGGTCGGTCCCTATGGTCGCAGTCGCGATAAGTGATACTTTTGTGCCGTGGAGAAGTTCCCTGTTGCATCTTGTCCTTGTGCGGATGATCATAACGTCCGCATTTGTTATATCCTCTCTTGTTATATCCTTCCCGTCTATATAGGAGATGTCAGCATACGGCTCAAACACTCCTTCAAGAAAAGGAATGTTGCTGTCTGCTACTATTCTTATCCTTCTGTACATATTGAGACGTTATTGTAATATTATGTTTTTTACAAAATGTGTATTCCTTCTGTCTTTGACAAACAGGTCATCTGCCGCCAGGAAGTCGTTTATCTTGTGCAGAATGAGATCTTTCTGAAAATTCAGCTGGGTCCTGACCACAGAAGAGCCTATGGTGCAGTAGAGCGTCCCGTTCCTGAAATAACGGCCTATCGTATATCTGGCTGCTCCGGAGACTTCATCCCAGGCGGCGAACACCCTTTGGCTGTTGAGGCCGGAGGCAAGCTTCATCTCTTTGATATATGCGGAGATAAGCTCATCCATCCCTTTGGCTTCCTGCCTGCCTATCGCTCCTGTGGAGACCGCCTCAAGCCTTCTTCTGTATGTCCCTGCTGTCTTTTTCTCTGCCATAGTCATGATGATGTGAATCTTCCCGCTATAATTTTGTAAAGCATCCGTGCGATGTCTCGAAATATGCCCTGTCTGTAGTCAGCCCGTCCAGTATGCCGCTGAGCCTTACTTTGTTGCTGTCAGTGATGAATATCTGGCCGAAGTCATTGCTGGCCACCATGGAGAGCAGGTTCGCTATCCTGTTCATATCAAGTTTGTCGAACACATCATCCAGCAGAAGTACCGGGGCGAAACCGTAGCTGCTTTTCATCAGTTCGTACTGGGCGAACTTGAGGGATACGATAAATGATTTCTGCTGTCCCTGCGAACCGCATCTGCGTATCGGATGACCGTCCATAGTGAATATGAAATCATCCCTCTGGGTTCCGGCTGAAGTGTATCCGAGCACCATATCCTTGTCTATACAGCTTTCAAGTATTTCGACCAGGCTGCCTTTTTCAAGGTCTGACCTGTATCCTATGTCCACCTGCTCGGATCCGCCCGACAGGAGACGGTAATATTCCGCCACAATAGGCGTCAGATCACCTATGAATGCCTTTCTTGCCTTGTATATCGCTTCCGCATATCCGGACATCCTTTCGTTGAATACTCCCACAAGCTCCCTGTCAGGATTGCGTCCTTTGAGCATCCTGTTGCGCTGTGCAAGAAGCCTGTTGTACTGCTGTGCCGCATTGAGATATTCCCTGTCCATCTGTGAAAGTACCGAATTGACGAATTTTCTCCGTTCTTCTCCCGATTCGCTCACAAGCGATATGTCGGAAGGGGAGACCATCACTATCGGAAGAGTTCCGATGTGCTCAGATATCCTTTCGTATGCCTTCTCATCCTTTTTCAGCTTCTTTTCCCCTTGTGCGCTGCTGTGGACTGCGAATTTTGCCGACAGGCCGTTGGGCATACGGTAGGTCCCGCAGATCGAGAAACTGTCGGTGCCGTGCCTGAAATTGAACCTGTCGGAGGCTGCGAACGCACTTTTTGTCATAGATAGATAGTAGATCGCGTCAAGAAGGTTGGTCTTGCCTTCTCCGTTGTTGCCTGATATGCAGTTGACGTTGGGGGAGAACTCCAGCTCCTGGAATTCTATGTTGCGGAAGTTTGAAACTGTTATTTTGTCTAAAGTGGGCATCTGCTTACGTTATCTTCGCAAAGATACAGAAATAATTGTAGGATTTATCAAATTTTTATAAATTTGCGCCCTGTTTGTTTAAGGAAATTAAATAGTTTAGATATGGCAAAAGAAACCCAAAACGAGAATGTTGAAGTTGTGGCTGAGGCAGTCTCAAAGACCGAAATCTTCTTCAGGAAGAACAGGAATATTCTGATTACAATACTTGCTGCCGTAGTAGTCGCAGCTGCCGCTTATTTCTGCTGGTACAAGTTCGCTTTCCAGCCTAAGCAAGCTGAAGCTCTTGAGCAGATGTCATACGCGGAGGCCAATTTCAGAAATATGGAATACGAGCTCGCGCTCAACGGTGACGGCAATGTTCTTGGTTTCGCACAGGTTATAGATGAATATGGCTGCAAGGCGGGACAGGCGGTATATCTGTATGCCGGCGTATGCCAGCTTCAGCTTGGAAACTATGAAGAGGCGATCAGCTATCTGAAGAAATACAAAGGAAAGGACCAGATTCTTGCAGGACGTGCGCTTGCCTGCACAGGTGATGCCTATGTCGGACTTTCTGATTATGCAAAGGCTTTGGCTTGTTTTGAAAAAGCTGCAGCCAAGTCTGACAATATGTTCTCCGCTGCCTATCTTCTGAAGGCCGGTGCCGTATGCGAGGAGCTCGGTGACAACGCCAAGGCACTTTCCTTCTATAAGGAAATCAAAGAGAAATATCCTCAGTCAATGGAAGGATATGAGATTGACAAATACATTTCTCGTATCGAAAACAAATAAAGTTTATGTTCATCCCGCATTTCCTGATGTGGGATATCTTTTATAATTTTATATTATGGGAAGAGCATTTGAGTTCAGAAAGGAAAGAAAATTCAAACGCTGGGGTCATATGGCCAAAGTGTTTACAAAGATCGGTAAGGAAATCACAATCGCTGTGAAGGCGGGCGGACCGGATGTGACCGGAAACCCTCGTCTCAGGGCTCTGCTCCAGACTGCACGAAGCGAGAATATGCCTAAGGACAATATCGAGCGTGCGATCAAACGTGCGAGCGACAAGGATCAGAGCGATTACAAGGAGGTTGTATTCGAGGGCTATGGTCCTCACGGTATAGCGGTGCTTGTAGAGGCTGCAACCGACAACAACAACCGTACTGTCGCCAATGTCCGTTCATATTTCACAAAGAGCGGCGGCTCGCTCGGAACTTCCGGAAGCGTTGATTATATGTTCGACAAGAAGTGCGTCTTCAAAATGAAGAGTGACAAGCCGGTTGATCTTGATGAGCTTGAGCTTGAGATGATCGACTATGGTGCAGAGGAGATTTTTGAGGAGGAGAATGAAAATGAGGAGAAGGAGATCATCATCTATGGTGAGTTCACCGCGTTCAACTCTATTCAGAAATATATCGAGGACAATGGTTATGAGCTGCTTTCAGCGGAGTTCACACGTCTTCCTAATGTGGATCTTAAGGATATCGCTGCAGAAGACAGGGTTGAACTTGACAAGCTTATAGAGAGACTTGAGGAAGATGATGATGTGCAGAATGTATATCACACGATGAAACCTCTCGAGGAGTAATCCTCCCTGCAGATTATAAGATGGGACCGACTAATACTTTTAGTCGGTCCCATCTTTTGTTTTCCGGTGTGGTCAACCTTGAGATAATGGTGGGTGCTTGCAATGTGTTGTCTGTCAATCTGTTGCAAAACAGTATCGTCTGTATAAGATATACTGTTTTATAACTCATTGAATCCCATTGCATTGCAGAGACCCACCCGGTTGTATGGTGACGCAACATAGCACGGCAAAAGGCACCACGATACGTTGCTTTGTACCTCCGGTACGGAAAAGCAAAAACAACCTGGATTTCACGTTGATCCGGGAAATGGTGTCCTGCAGATAACGGAATGACAAGACGAAACAAGTATGACGTGCATTCGGCATATTTGTCCCTCAAATATTTCTCAACAATCAATCATATTATCCCACCTGTTCTCTGTTGCCACCTTAAGTTAATCCACATTGATTACCAGCCATTTGCAACTTAAGGTGTACATCGGTTTTTTCCACCTTAAGTGTATTTTCATTGATTATCAAACCATTACTACTGAAGGTGGCAGCAATGCTGATAGTGATGAAGGCTTGGGGCATCGCAGCAGAAGGCCTGTTGAACGGTAGGTCGTGAGCGATTAGCGAATCATCCGGTGGATGTTCGCAGCGAATAGACGATGAAGTCAGGGGAGGGATGAAGTCGGAACCTGTTCCCACGGGACCAGGACAAACTTTACACAACACCGCGAGCTCCTGACAATATAGAATGAAAGAAACCGGCTAAAATCACTTTTTAGTCGGCCTCATTTGCCGGATATATATCAGGCTCTTTATATGATGCTGATAATGTATTCCGCCGAGAACTCTTCGTCAGGCTCAAGATGACGGATCCAGTCCTTATCCTTGTATTCTCCGCTGAAATGTGCACGGTCGCAGCGTCCGTACCATGGCTCGATGCATACGAAAGGAGCGTTTTTGGCAGGAGGAGACCACAGGCCTACTACAGGAGCGTCAAAACTCAGGCTTATATAAGGCTTCTTTTCCGAGTCGTATAGTGTAACTTCCCTTATCTGGCTGTTTTCAAATATCAGAGCATCCCTGTCGAAAGTATGCGCATTGATAGGGAGCAGTCCACCGCTCAGTGAAAGAGGGTATTCCGTCTCGGGGTCGGCACATCCTTTTTCTGATATCAGTATATATTTCAGCCCGTCCTTACGGTCAAATCCGAAATACCCCTTTCCTCCTGTCTCCGGGCTGTAGTCCCTGTAGAAGAATGCAGGATGCGCTCCTATTTGGAAATGGACTGTCTCTTGGGAAGGGTTATGTACCTTCCACATAACATATATTTTCCTGCCCTCGATCCTGTAGCCTATACGCAGGTTGAAAGCGAAAGGGTATTTCAGGCGTGTGGTCTCGTTGTCGGACAGCCCGAACCATATTTCATCACTTGTTTCGGACAGTATCTTGAAATCCATATCACGTGCAAACCCGTGCTGGGACAGACTGTATTTCTTTCCGTTGTGCCTGTATTCATTTTCCCAGACTCCTCCCACGATAGGGAACAGTACAGGGGAATGGCGTTTCCAGAACTGCGGATCCGCCTGCCACAGATATTCTATGCCGTTGCAGAATATGCTGCAAAGCTCCGCCCCGTGCGGTGAAACCTTTATGCTGAGCTGGGAATTTTCCAGAGTCTTCATAATAATGTATATATTTTAAATGATAGTCCTGTGTTCTATTTGCAGACCATGATGTCAAGAATCATAGAGTCCGTGTTCTGCATACCGACGGAGCCTATGCGTCCGAGATTATGGATGGTCTTTTCTATGTCGCGTTCTATGATTCCGTCATTTTCGGATATGCAGATTCCCTCCATAGCCAGTACTGCAGACTGTATCGCGCTCGATACTCCCGAAGCCACTTTCATCGCGCATCCTACTTTGGCGCCGTCGCATACCATTCCGGTGATGTTGCCTATCATATTCTTGATTGCGGAGCATATCTGCCCGTAGCTGCCTCCTCTGAGATATGTTATTCCGCAGGCGGCTCCTGTCGAGGCTATTACGCATCCGCACAATGCAGACAGCTTGCCGAGATAGCCCTTGATGTGTATAGCTACGAGATGGCTGAGAACAAGTGCCCTTGCAAGCTCTTCGTCATTTACCCCGTATTTGACTGCGTAGGCGATAACCGGCATCGTAACCGTTATCCCCTGGTTGCCGCTTCCGGAATTGCTCATTGCCGGAAGAGTGCATCCTGCCATCCTGGCATCGGAAGCTGCGGCCGTGAGTGCCATAGCATAGCTCATAAAGTCCTCCCCGAACACTTCGCCATACTTGGAACAGCTGATTGTCTTGCCGACTTTCAGACCGTATTCCCCTTTGAGTCCCTCCTGTGCCAGCTGCATATTCAGATCTCTTGACTCAAGAATGAATCTTATGTCATCGTATTCCGCTTCACGGGCAAAATCATATATTTCCCTTATTGTAGGGGTAATGTTTCTTTCTTCCCCGCATTTCTGGTCTTCTTCTCTGCCGTCGGAGCGAAGCAGCACATTGTCGTCAAAACACAGCTCCACGATATTGTCATGGTCGTCCTTTATCACCGCAGAAGCGCAATGTTCCCCGTTGATTTTGACGGCAACCTTTATATAGAGCTTGTGTGTGGTATCCGCTATATTGATTTTGATCTTTTTCCCTTCGACAAGCTCTTTGGCTCTCGAGATGGCGTTGCTGTCAAGATCGTGAAGGACCTCCAGGCCGTATTCTGACTTTCCGCATACTGTACCCAAAGCTGATGCGATATAAAGTCCTACCATCCCGGTGCCCGGAATTCCCACTCCCATACCATTCTTCAGAATATTTCCGCTGACAGCGACTTCTACATCGAAATCAGCTTCAAGTCTCCAGCTGCCGTCTTTGCAGCAGCTGCATCTGTCCTCGATTATTTCCACGGCTTTCGCTGCGGCGAGGGCAACAGCAATCGGTTCAGTACATCCCAAAGCAGGTTTTACTTCTTTTTTGATCAGGGAGATGATCTCATTCTGTCGTGCTGTCATCAGAGAAAAATTTAAAGGTAGAATCAATAATTTCCTGGAGCTGGCATCTGTCTGTAATACCTTCGATAGGGAATCCGAGACTTACTGCCTTGTATCCCAGAGGTGAATGATAGGCCGTACCGGCGGATATGTTTGTGTCCGGATACCTGAAGATAGTATATGAATTGCCGGATGCCGGCTCGATTCCGTCAGGTGTGTCTGTCCTGTAGACCTTCCCGTTGTATGTCCCGTTGAATTCGATGTGCGGGACCGGGCATACGAAGAGCTGTCTTGCCGGATCAGGCTGGGCTTTCATCACGGGTCTTGCCGTGTTTCTGCGCGAAGCGTAATTTGTCATCCATCTGTATCCGAGGATATCTTCCGCAAATCTGACGGACTCGTTCTTGAATGCCGGATTCTGCTCCAGAGGATAGACCATATCCCATATATCAGTCCCTATATGAGAGCCGGATACAAGAATGTTTCCTCCGGATGAGGTGAACTTCTTTATGGCGGCCTGCATTCCGGAAGGGAAAACCCTGTATTTCTCTTTACCTCCTTTTCCTCCCTTTAGACTTGTGACCTGTTTGCCGCAGATTATGTCCGCTGCCCAGAATCCTGTATGGAGCTCTTCTTCGTTTATGAATGCCTCCGCACTGGCTGAGCAGAACGGGTATCCGGCATCTATGATTGCAGTGCCGTGGACGTAAGGATAGTCAAATGTGTTTCCTGCCACAACCTGTCCGGCATAGTCGGTGTAGGACGCCCCGAATCCGGGACAGTCATCGTCGCACCACGGCATATCCCTGCGGTACTGGTACATTTCTCCGGTGAACGCTATATCCCTGATGTAGGATACTCCGCTGTCCTGCCTGTTGTCGAATCCTGCATATTGTGGAGTGTCGTACCAGGTGGGAGCTGAAACTCTTGTGAAATTGTTTACGACAATGACCTTTTTAGATCCCATTCCGGTTTCTGGTATTCCGGCAGAAAGTATCTCTGACGGGAAACTTTCTCCCCCTTCGTTGAAGGCTGTGATTCTGTAGCTGTATATATGCCCTGGTTCGACAGGGACTTCCGTGCAGGTTCTCCCGTCTTTCGTATAGGTGTTTTCCAGCCTGGTGCCTTTGCTGAAAGCTCCGCCGTCTTTGCGGACATAAAGGATATATCCTTTGGCACCGGCAGTCTCTTCAGCAGGATCGTCCGTCTCCATCCAGCTGAGCTCGATATGGCTGTCATCTTTGAATATTGCTGCAAATGAATGGACCGGCAGTGGCTGTACCGCATACTGGCATCCGTATCTGCTGCTCAGATATTTCAGCATACCTTTATATACGGCCCTGCATAATGTGAATTTGAATTCAGGGTCAAGACCGTATCTCATATCGGCGAAATTCTGGTGCGAAAGGCTTTCCAGGAGCATAGTAGGGGACGGTGGAGTCCGTGATTCCCTGTATGCCCTGTTCCATATCTGCCGTCTTGCCCAGAGGCTGTCCGTCTTCAGGTCGCTTACAATCTGGCTCTGGACTATATCCGAATACTCCCTTGCAGTGCGCCTGTCTTCTCCGTTCGGCAGCGTGGAGCTTCTTTCATTCATCCTCGAATAGATAGCCAGAGTACCTACTATTGAATCGTTCGGGAAGACGCCTGCATCCGAATGGAACGCGAAGGTCAGGTCTACAGGGATGCCCAGTCCTTTCTGCCCGGGGTTGGTCCTTGATCCTCCGCTTATATATCCTACCCAGTCTCCACGGGAGAAAAGGTCGTCCCGGTAGTCGTCCTTCTGGTCGTTCTGGCTATATATGCAAGGGTCCATTCCAGCCCACTGAAGCCAATATCTTGCCGCTTCCGCATATCTGGGAAGACCGGATGTCTCGGCTGTATCCTCTCCGAAAGGGGAGCGTGCTATATTTCCCGTTCCTCCGCCGATCTTTACCGCGTCAGCGCATATTATGCTCCCGTTGGAAAAACGTCTTCCTTCAGGACAGCTGTTGTCAAGGATTACTTTCCCTTCCGTGCCTTCTGCGAATTCGAATGTTCCGAGGTATATCCAGGTTCCTCCTCCTGTTTTCTGGTTGACGATAAAGCTGGTGTTCCCGCCGAGGTGGCAGACTGTATAGCGTGCTGATGTCGTGCTGTTGGGAAACGACCTGTAGGATACATAGACTGCATATTCTCCTCTTTCCGGTATGTCTGCCGTCCATACTGCCTGGGATTTGTTCTTCCCTTTGGGCGAAGATATGCACTCGGCTGTACGTGCGGTACCCATAGTGAAAGGGTTGTCAAGGCCTGTATAGATTTCCCTTGTGTCCGCAAAGCCTGTCCCTGCATTTTTCCAGACCCCGGTTTCTGTATATGTGCCGTGAAGTCTTGATGACGGCCCGGTGTGGCCTTTATATTCTTCAGATGAACTGTAGTCCGGGTCGTTGTCTATTATTATTTCGACATGGTTGACGTCTCTTTCCCTTGGCATCATAACGTATGCTCCTGCATTTTCCAGCATAGGCACGAGATAGGGGAGTACGAATGAAGCGGAGAACAGGTCTTCAACTGTCTGGAAAAGGCAGGGCCTCTGCCATTCCCATCTGCCGAGAGACTGCTCATAGTATCTGCCGTGGCTGGCCCAAAGTGCTATGTTCCTTCCGCTGAGACCTTTGTCATATCTGTCTGCCCCGACTTCCTCAACTACAGGTATGCCCTGGTTGCGCGGATCCTTTGTCCTGAACCTGCTCGGTACAGGAGATCCCGAGGATCCGGGTGCGTGTACTGCAAGGTCTGAGAGTTTCTCGTTTCTTGAATATATTTCCCCCTGGCGGTATCCGGAATATTGTTCCGGACACAATTCCTTGAGTGTCTGTCTGAACCACTTTACATCATCCGCTCTCCATGGATAGTCACTGAGGCTCTCGGTGAAATAGAAGTCCAGGCTTCCTCCTCTTTTCATCACGGACTTGAGCCTGAGCTTTCCGTCCACACCGTTTCTCTGTCTGATCAGGGCCGACAATGAATCACAGGCCGGCTGGAAATCTTTGACTATCTTGCTCTGTGCGCTGATGCTCAGCGAAACTATCAGAGACAATACGACAAAAGCCGCTCTGTGCATAGCTACCATTTTTTTGAAATTGCACCGTAGACTGTCACGGCGACACAACCAACGAATATTCCAAGGCAGTCGGCGCGGAAATCATTGATGTCCGCACTTCTGTAGTCGGTCATACCCTGTATGAGTTCCGTTCCTCCTGCGATTACGGTCCCGGCGACCACTACCCACAGCATAAAAAACAGCAGGCTTGAAGGTATGCCCCTCTGCCTGTGGAATGCGGTGTACATAAGTACCGGATAAGGCAGAAAAAGAAGGAAATGTACAATCTTGTCTTTAGGCAGTCCCAACCAAGTGGTTGATATATCCACACCAGTATCAAATTTTGCGAAAAATGCTATTCCGGTAACTATCAAGTAGATGACCAGCAGTATTCTTGGTATAAGCCGCTTCTTGTCCATAAATATGAATTCTGTTTCTGCCCGCAGGCTGTCTATAGTGCCTGCATATCGTTGAGTTTCTTGTAATATCCGTTCAAAGCTATAAGCTGTTCGTGCTTGCCTCTTTCAACTATCACACCATCCTGCATTACGCATATTTCGTCAGCATTCTTTATCGTGGAAAGACGGTGCGCTATCGCTATTGTGGTACGTGACACAGTCAGCCTGTCCAGTGCTTCCTGCACAAGCCTTTCTGATTCCGTGTCAAGTGCTGAAGTGGCTTCGTCGAGAATCAGTATCGGAGGATTCTTGAGTATGGCCCTGGCGATGCTTATCCTCTGCCTCTGGCCGCCGGACAGTTTGCCTCCCCTGTCACCGATATTGGTGTTGTAGCCTTCCTCCTTCTCCATTATGAAGTCGTGCGCATTGGCGATTTTTGCCGCGGCTACAACCTGTTCCATAGTGGCTCCTTCCACTCCGAAGGCTATATTGTTGAAAATAGTGTCGTTGAAAAGGATCGCCTCCTGGTTTACATTGCCTATAAGACTCCTCAATGACTTGATCTTCATATCCTTTATGTTGACTCCGTCAATGAGCAGCTCTCCTTCGCTTACATCGTGATAGCGCGGCACCAGATCCACAAGCGTGGATTTGCCTGAGCCGGACTGTCCTACGAGGGCTACCGTCTTGCCTTTAGGGATAGTCAGATTGATGTCGTGAAGCACTTCCTTGCCGTTCTCATAGCTGAAGCATACTCCTTTGAATTCTATCATGTCATTGAAGTTCTCTATGGCATAGGCATCCGGGATCTCCTTTATGTTGTTTTCCGCCTTCATTATCTTGTCGACTCTTTCCATAGATGCAAGACCTTTGGGGATATTGTAGCCGGCTCTTGCAAGTTCCTTGAGAGGATTGAGCACACTGTACAGGATGACCATAAAGAATATGAAGGTAGGGGCGTCTATCGGCGAGTTATCCCTGAGAATCAGTGTGCCCCCGAACCAGAGGACGATCATAATCATCAGAGTACCGAGGAATTCACTGACGGGGTGGGCGAGAGCCTGCCTTATCGCTACTTTTGATGTAGCCTTGCGGAGATGGTCGCTTGTGTCGCGGAAACGTTTTTTCATCCTGTCCTCCGCTATGAAGGCCTTGATGATCCTGAGCCCGCCGAGAGTCTCTTCAAGCTGTGACATTGTTTCGCTCCATCTTCCCTGTGCCTCAAGGGATTCGCGTTTGAGCTTCTTGCCGATAGCTCCCATTCCCCAGGCCATGAGCGGCACCACAAGTATGGTGAACAAGGTAAGCTCCCAGCTTGTGTACAGGAGCGTTCCGAAATATGCCACTATGAGGATAGGGTTCTTGATGAGCATATCAAGGGAACTCGTGATGGAGTTTTCGATTTCTCCCACATCGCCGCTCATACGTGCGATGATGTCGCCTTTTTTCTCCTGTGAGAAAAATCCGAGGGGGAGGCTCATCATCTTGTTGTATACCTGTGTCCTTATGTCTCTTACTATACCGGTCCTCAGCGGCACCATAATCGCGGACGAGCCGAAATAGCAGCTTGTCTTCAATGCTGTCATAAGTCCGAGGAACAGTCCGAGGATAAGCAGTGTCCACGATGCTCCGTATGTGTCTATGATGTTTGTGACATAATAGTACATATTGTTGAGCAGTATGTCTTTTGTCTCCATTTCCGCATCCCACGGGATGAATTCATAGACGGTTTTGTCCATCTTGAAAAGGATCTGCAGGATAGGTATTATCAGTGTAAATGAGAAGATGTTGAATATGGCCGAGAAGACATTGAGGACCACAGCCCATATAAGATATATCTTGTATGGCGATACGAACCGCCTCATCACCTGTAAAAATTCTTTCATCTTTTTCAGTTAAAAATCAAAATTCGCAAAAAGCCCCCAAAGATAATAATTAAAATGATAAAACCGGTCAATCCGCATCCTTGATGAAGCGTTTCCAGAAATCATAATGCGCTTGCGGCTTGTACCAGGCGTGGCATCCGAACGGAAGCTGTCCGTTCTGATAGTTGTACACCCATTGGGGATTTTCATCGAACGCGAAGCGCAGGGCTTCATCGAATCCCGGTTTGTGCAGCCTGTCTTCAGTGTGCTCAAGCTCAAGAAGAAGCATAAGGTCTTCAGGGTAGAACTTCCGGTCGTCGGAGAGCAGACCGGCGAAATGCTCCTTGTATTTGCTGGTGATTCTGATGAATGTGTCTGTCTTTCTCAGGGACAGTCCTCCGTTGCCTACCTGTGTCCGGTGAAAACGGTTCTTGTTCTGCCTGAACCGTCTTATACGCCATCTGTATGATATCCTGTCGAAGAAATTCAGCCTGTGCTTTCTCATAGGCGGCCATGGGGCTCCTATATAATCATAGCCTTTCAGACACCAGTCAAGAAGTTCGTCCCGGAACACGTATGCGTCCGTCTGGCATATCAGAACATATCCGTATTCTGCAAATCTGCTGTAGAACTCCTCTTCAAGCACAAGCTTGTTGTAGCCTCTCAGGCTTTTGAAATACCTGTCATCGAAACTTTCCGTCCTGTGCAGTGCCGGATTGTATATATTTGACATGCCCCCCACGGATATATCCAGGGTCTCAGGCTTTACGAATATTATCGTATAGTCTTTCAGGACCTTTATGTTCTGTTTCAGGGATATTGTCTCCTGAGGATTCAATGAGGTGGTATATATGGGGATCAATACCGCTATGTCTTCTTTCTTCATATTTCTGTATCAGATTTTCTCGATGACTGCAAACAGACGTTCCATTATGGTGTCCCAGTTGTAGTTCGCGTCCATATATTCCTTTCCGGCTTTCCTTATCTGCCCGACCAGTGTGCTGTCAGTCAGTATCCTGTGCAGATTGCCGGTAAAGCTTCTGCGTGATGTGAACTGCATAACTGCTCCCTTGCTTCTGATGCTGTGTTCTTTGAGGACGTTGCATCTTCCGTTGACAAGCACGGGGACACGGTCGTAGAGGGCTTCGAGAAGTATAAGCGACAGGCTTTCGTACCGTGACGGGTTTATCAGCACCTTCGCGTGCTGCAATATGCTCCTCTTTTCACTGTCGGATACGAATCCGGTGTAGACGCATCCGGGGACTTCGTATCTTTTCTTTCTCTTGGTCATATTCCCGACCATAACAAGTGGCGGCGTATTTTCCTGACCGTATTTTTTCCTGTATGCCGAATAATACTTCAGCATCTTTCCGGTCTTGTACCGCTCTATCCTTCCGATGTATACTATATATTCGTCTGGAAGGTTGAATTTCCTTCTGACCGATTCCCAGTCGGCAGGCTCGGGCGTTTCGATGCCTACGCTGATGATTCCGTTGGAGTTCAGCCGTTTCCCGAAGATCCTGCGCGCCAGCTTCTGCTCCGCGTAGGTGTTGAATCCCATATATCTTATCCTTGGAACTGCCAGTCTAAGCGAATTTCTGAAGCTTGCGTTCTCATCGTGCATGGTCGGGATGCCTATCATCTTCTCTCCGGCCAGCATCGCTGTATAATAGAACGGGGCAAATATTGATGTTATTGCTATTATTGCCTTGTAGTCGTCCTTGTGTTCAATGATATAGCGGTCCAGGGCCTCGGAGTGGAATACGTTCCTTTCCTGTGCCTTGATATCGTATCCAAGTCCCCATCCGTCGAACATACTTATATATTTGAGGATTCCCAACGTGTACAGGAACCTGCGTATTCCCCATATAGGCTTGAGCCTCCTTATATAATGTTTCTCGGAAATCCCGTCCTCCGGCTGGCGTACCGGGAATCTTCTTACGAGAATGCCGTCAACGGTCTCTTCTCCTTCCGGATAGGAATTTTCCTTTGAGACCATATCTTTTATACAGGTTGTAAGAATTTCGATGTCATAACGTTCGGCAGCCCTTTGGGCAAGCATACGGCAGTGCAGTTCCGCTCCTCCGTTTATCTCTTTTCCGTAACGTCCGACAACAAAAGCTATCTTTTCCCTCATAGTCTGTTCTAAGTATCGAATTTTTACAGTTCTGCAAAGATATACACAAATAAAATAAAATGAATATATTTGCGGACCAATTCATAATAAATATGATCGTTGTAGATTGTGAGAGGATGAAATATCCTAATACAGGGCTGTTCGCCTTTTGCGACAACCTGTCAAGATGTCTTGTGGATCTTTCATCCAGAGAAAGGGTAGATATGGAGTTCTTTGTCCCTTCGAATATTGAAGGCAGATGGGGAAACGGAGTGAAATACCGTACTGTGCATGACATATATAAGCTATGGCTTCCCTGTACGTCTGATGTCAAAGTATGGCACACCACACAGAATACATCCCCTTATTGCCCACCTGCAAGGGTGAAGAGAGTGCTTACTATGCACGATCTCAATTTTCTCTATGAACTGCCTCTCTCCAAGCATGCCAGGTATATGAGGAAATTCCAGGACAGCATCGACAGGGCTGACAGGATTGTAGCCATATCCAGGAGCACCAAAAGGGATATAGAGGAGAATCTGAACCTTTCAGGCAAAAGCATAGAGGTCATCTACAACGGACTTAATTTTTTTGACGGCGAGATTGTTCCTCCTCAAGTAAAGCCTGACGGGAAATTCATCTTTACTGTCGGTACCATATTGAGGAAAAAGAATTTCCATGTTCTTCCGCGGATCCTTAAAGGGAATGACTACCGTCTCGTAATAGCCGGAAACATATCTTCAAATTCATATTGTGCGGAGATTCTGGAGCAGGCCAGGAAATGGGGTGTCGAGTCAAGAGTTACGATAACGGGACCAGTGTCCGAACCTGTCAAGCAGTGGTATCTTCAGAACTGTGACGCTTTTGTATTCCCGTCGATTGCCGAGGGATTCGGCCTTCCTGTAATAGAAGCGATGAGATACGGGAAACCGATATTCCTTTCAGACCATACTTCACTTCCTGAGATAGGGGGGGACAAGGCTTTCTATTTTGACCACTTCTTCGACCCTGATGCCATGAGGGCCAGATTTGAGGAAGGTATGAAGATTTATGCGGACGGAGGTGTAGACGCGGACGCTATGCGTGCATACGCGGAGAGCTTTTCCTGGGAAAATACTTCCCGTCTGTATATGGACATCTACAAGGAGCTGTTATAGCATCTTCTCTATCCAGTGGAACATCAGGATTATTCTTCTGCGCAGCACTTCATAGTTCAGCGTCGAGGCTGTGTCGTAGACTTTGTTGTTGTTCATCGTGATGCCTGAAGTGAACAGGACGGCCGGGATCCTGTGTTCTACAAAATGCTTCTGGTCCGAAAGCGTATAGAACACTTTTGTGAAGTTTTCACTGCCGTAATATGAGTTTGACAGCTCGAGATCTGTCCCGAAATGCCTGTTGCAGATGCCTAAGAGGCCGTCGCGGAACATAGGCAGGCTGTGTGCCCCGAGCATTATTATGAAGTCTTCCCGACCTGATGACAACGGGGAAAGGCTGCTTCCGATCTGGTCTATGTTGACCATCAGCCTTATCTTGTCCCTGGTGATGGATTCTCCTGTCTGAGGATTGTGAAGCTCTCCGCTGTCGATAATTCTCCAAAGGCTTTCCGAGCCTGCAAGGCTCAGCTCCCTGGCGTCAAATGCTACAAAGATTATATTGGAGTTGAAATTTTTGCCTACGGTCTTCATTGTGGCGAACATTTCGGCTATCGTCATCATCGAGACTGTGCCGGAGGCATTGCTGTCGGCTCCTGGGTACATTCTTCCGTCTATCGTGCCGATGTGGTCATAATGCGCCCCCACGATAACATAGCTGTCAATCTTGTATTTCTTCGAGCCGGGCATCATACCTATTATGTTATGCCCGACAATCCCGTTGCCTGCATAGATGTGTTTCCCGAAGCATCCGTCAAAAGGCAGGAGTCCTGCTTTCTTGAAATTTCTTATGATGGAAAATGCCGCTTCTGCACTTCCTCTTGTACCGGTCGCGCGTCCGCTGCATATCGTGTCGGACAGGAATTCAACCTGTCTGCGGAGCTTGCCTTCCCAGACAATATTGTGGGCCGGACTCCAGTCGTGGTTCCAGGTGTTCTGTGCATCAGCCTTGTCTGCCGATAGGGATGATATGGCTGCCGTAAGAGCTGTGAGAAGTAAAAAAAAGTATTTTTTTGTCAGAAGGGGCATAATAAATGATTATCTTTGTAAGTTCGTCCTAAAGCGGGCGTGCAAAATTATAAAAATAGAACCACAATAGGAAATTTTACAGATTATTCAGATGAGAAACCTTCTGCTCAGATTCGCCGTGATGAATGTGCTGCTGTTTATGGCGGTGCACCAGCTGTCTGCGCAGTATGACAAGGACGTGTTCTTCTCGCGCGGGAGGATGGCTCTTGCCGACGGGAAATATTCCCAGGCCATAGAGAATTTCAATGTGCTGGCACGTCTGGATACCACTGACTACTGGACTTTTTTCTTCCGTGGAATCGCGAAATACAATCTCGGAGACCTCCGTGGCGCCCAGACTGATTTCAATACTTCAGTCCGCCTCAATCCTGTGTTTACTTCGGGCTATCATTACAGGGCCATCACATTGAGCCGGTTCGGCAGATATGATGAGGCTCTGGACGATCTCCAGACGGCCATAAACCTTCGTCCTGGATTTATCGGACTTTATTTCAGCCGTGGAGTGACATATTTCCTTTCGCAGCAGTTTGAGAATGCGGTAAAGGATTTTGACAGGTATATCAGGAAAGAGCCCAAGGATCCGGCAGCCTATCTCAACAGGGGTGCAAGCTGGCTTTTTCTGGGTGATACTACAAAAGCTCTGAATGACTACAACAAGGCGATCAGGCTGGACCGTTTTGACTCCGAGGGGTATGTGCGCCGGGGCAGGCTTTATGCTTCCGCAGGGGATTATGACAATGCGGTCTCGGATATGGACAAGGCGATAGAGCTGGATTCCACTAATACGTTCGCCTATTTCAACAGGGCACTGATGCTGTATGAGCAGCATAATTATATCGCTGCGATGCCTGACTTGAACAA
>ERZ778514.1367-NODE-1367-length-18425-cov-4.755525_pt1 | contig 18425 bp, 14 predicted proteins | sample MGYA00510344_ERZ778514 | MGnify/ENA primary metagenome ERZ778514 (study PRJEB29527, sample SAMN07138968) | mouse gut metagenome | material: feces | host: mouse | place: China:Nanjing | collected 2016-01-25 ... | reverse complement strand
AAGCCTGCCGCTAGCGTTCATCCTGAGCCAGGATCAAACTCTTCATTGTATAAAATAAATCTCTTAGCTTGATCCATTGACTTTTTATAAATTCCGTTAAAGGAATCAACGCTCTCTCTTATTGTTTTCTCGGTACTTGCTTGTACTTGTTTTGTCTTTCAATATTTTCAATGATCTAAAGCCCTTTGTTTCCAAATGGGCTGCAAAGATACGTACTTTTTCTTACTCTCCAAATTTTTCCACAACTTTTTTCAATATTTTTTTATATTTTTATTCTGGCGGACATATATGACGCTCCGGTCTCGGCATAATCAAAGCGAACTTTGCTTCTGCTCTCGACTTTGACTATATTTGAGCTTACGCTCATATATACGCTCCGGTCTCGGCATAATCAAAGCGAACTTTGCTTCTGCTCTCGACTTTGACTATATTTGTGCGTTTTTTGAGAAAAAGACCAAAAGAGCAGTACGGAAAAACATTTTTGATGTTCAATAAAAGTTTACAAAACCACTATTTTATGGCATCTCTGTTACAGATATTCCTTGTATTTGCAAAAATAGGTGCATTTACAATAGGAGGCGGATATGCGATGATACCGCTTATACAGAACGAGATTGTACGCAGGGGATGGCTGACCGAAGAAGACTTCCCTGACATCGTCGCACTTTCACAGACTGCTCCCGGCCTGCTTGCCGTCAACATATCAATATTTGTAGGATACAAGCTGAGAGGGACAAAGGGAAGCATAGTCGCCACTCTCGGAAGCATTCTCCCCTCTTTTCTGATAATACTAATTATAGCAATAGTGGCTGTAGGGTATCAGGACAACCCGACTGTAATACGTATATTCAAAGGCATCCGTCCGGTTGTCGTGGCTCTGATCGCCGTTCCGATGGTGAATATGGCAAAGAAATCGGTAAAGACCTGGTGGTCATGGGCTGTGATGCTCACGGCTATGGGACTGACAGCATTTCTGAAAATTTCACCTATATATATACTGATGGCAGTCATCGTCATCTCTTTGAGCGTAGCTTTCTACAAAGACAAAAAGACAAAGGAGGGAAAGAAATGATATATCTCGAGCTGTTCCTGACATTTTTTGTAATCGGTATTTTTACGATAGGAGGAGGCTATGCGATGCTTTCACTCATCCAGTCCCAAGTGGTGACAGTACACCATTGGATTGACGAACAGATGTTTACAGACATCGTCGCGATATCTCAGATGACTCCAGGACCTATAGGCATCAATGCGGCGACATATATCGGCTACAGCGTAATCCAGCAGAGCGGTGCATCACAGCTGATGTGCGTACTGGGTTCCTTTACGGCAACTGCAGCTGTAGTCCTGCCCTCATTCATAATAGTCCTCGCACTCTGCCGAGTATATACAAAATTCAGCAACAACAGCATATTCCAGGGAACTATGGCCGGCCTGAGACCTGCAGTAATAGGACTTATCGGAGCGGCTGCCATAATACTTGTCACCCCCGAAAATTTTCCGGACTGGAAAAGCTGGGTACTTTTTGCCGCGGCACTTTTCTCTTCGTTCGTATGGAAGACCAATCCGATACTTACGATAATCGCAGGAGGCATTGCCGGACTTATATTATATTAAAAGACAAAGATTCATAAATTTATTCCGGAAAACTATGGAGTGGATTCAGGACATATTCATCAACTCGACATTTATTCAGGCAATCATTGTCCTGTCTATAATATGCGCCATAGGACTCGCGCTCGGGCAGATAAAGATAGGAGGGGTGTCACTCGGTGTGACATTCGTATTCTTCACCGGCATCCTCGCCGGACATTTCGGATTCAGAATCAACCCGGATATGCTCTTGTTCGCACAGAACTTCGGACTGGTTCTCTTTATCTATTCGCTTGGCGTACAGGTAGGTCCAGGATTCTTCTCGTCTTTCAAACAGGGAGGCGTAAAACTCAACCTTCTCGCCACAAGCGTACTTGTACTCGGCACGGCTATGGCACTCGGGCTGATTCCCCTGACAGGAATTCCGCTTCCGGATATGATGGGACTGCTTTCAGGAGCCGTGACAAACACCCCTATGCTCGGTGCAGGACAGCAGACCCTGCTCCAGATACAGCCGGACAATATAAGCGGAAGCAACAATATGGCACTTGCCTGCGCGGTAGGCTATCCTATGGGAGTCATCGGTGTGATACTGGCTTTAGTGGTGCTAAAGACAATATTTTCCAGAAAAATCACAACCGGCAGAAAAGATGAAAGCACAGAAAACGCATTCGTCTCGGAGTTTCTCGTAAGCAATCCCGCGATATTCGGATTGAGCATAAAAGAAGTGATGAAACTGACATCCGCCAAGTTCGTAATATCAAGAGACTGGAAGAAAGGCAAGGTAAACATACCTACATCAGAGACAATAATAGAGGAAGGGGACCATCTTCTTGTGATTTCCAACAAAAACGACGTGGACGCCATCCGGACAATATTCGGAGAAAAAGCGGACAAGGACTGGAACAAAAAGGACATCGACTGGAACAGAATCGACAGACAGCTTGTATCAAGGCATATTCTTGTGACAAAACCAAACATAAACGGTGTGAAGCTTGTCTCCCTCAAGCTCCGCAACACCTTCGGGATAAACATTACCCGTGTCAACCGCGCAGGAATAGACCTGCTCGCATCACCGTCGCTCAGGCTGCAGCTCGGCGACAAGCTCACGATCGTCGGTGAAACCACCGCCATAGACCATGTCGCAGAAATTCTCGGCAACGAGGAGAAACAGCTCAACAACCCAAACCTGTTCGCCATCTTCCTGGGACTGGCAACAGGACTGATACTCGGTTCGATACCGCTTTCAATCCCCGGCATGAGCATGCCTGTCAAATTGGGACTTGCCGGAGGACCGATAATCATAGGTATTCTTATGGGAGCGTTCGGCCCAAGAATCCACCTGTCAACATATACCACACGAAGCGCAAACCTGATGCTCAGGCAATTGGGCATCGTAATCTATCTTGCCGGACTTGGACTGGGCGCGGGAGAAAACTTCTTTGACACAGTGTTCCGTATCGAAGGGCTTATATGGATTGCGGTAAGTTTTGCCCTTGCCGTAATTCCGGTTCTGGCCGTAGGATTCATTGCGACAAAATTCCTAAAGACGGACTATGCGTCCAGCGTGGGTATGCTCTGCGGAAGTATGGCCAACCCCATTGCCCTCAATTACGCCAACACCACAACGGATTCGGACGAGCCTTCGGTAGCGTACGCTACAGTATATCCGTTCTCAATCTTCTTGAGAGTCATAACAATACAGATTATAATGCTGCTGTTCCTATAAGCGGGAAGCCCTGCCTTTCAGCAAAACATAGCAGAACCAGCAATAGCAACCGAGCAGAAGGGTATGTACAGCCAGCTTTGATATTATGGACAGCACCTCCCCGCCAGAAGGGAACCATATATTGTCAACAAACAGCGATATGCCGTACACGGCACCCATACCCACAAATACAAGGGCGATCCTTCCCCATCTGTAAGGAATCGGATAATGCTTCTGCCCGAGCACCGCACTGATGACAAACATAACGACATAGCTTGCAAGATGAGCGAACGCAGCGGCCCAATACGAATATTTCGGCATAAACACGACATTCACGACAGCCGTAACGACAAGTCCTGCAACCGTAATATAGATCGCCATTCCTGTCTTCCCTGAAAGCTTGTACCACATCGACACGTTGAAAAGCATACCAAGCAGCATATATGACAACAGCATAACAGGTACGATACCGACACCGGCACGGAAATCCCGGCCAAGAATGAGGGAAATGACATCGATATACAATATCACACCGAGAAACACCAAGCCGCAGAAAGCGGTAAAGTATTCCATAACCTTGGCATACAGCTCCTTGGAGCCTTTATCCGCTGACCTCTGGAAGAAGAACGGCTCCGCCGCGAAACGGAACATCTGTATGAACAGTGACATTATCACAGACAGTTTTACTGCAGCCTGATATATTCCGAGACTTGACCTCCAGGCATCCGCGCTATGGTCAAAGAACCGGAACAGAATCCTGTCAAGGAAGTCATTTATTACTCCAGGAAGCGACGCCACCATAAGAGGAAGTGAATAGACAAGCATCTGCTTCAGCAGCCTGCCGTCAAATTCAAAAGAAAATTTCAACAAAGTCGGAAGAAAAAGAATTCCGCATACGACACAGCTGACAAAGATTGCAAATATCACATAGCTGAAATCAGGAGAAGCGGACACGAAATGAAGCATCCACACATCATCCGGAGTCAACTGCTCCACACCAATCCCAAGAGCCGCCGCCCTGGAAGCGCAAAAGCCGGCAAAAGAGAAAAACAGCAATATATTGACAACTGTCTCGGTAATGATCTTTATTGTCTTGAATATAGCGAACTTGAAAGCTCTGTGCTCCTGTCTGAATTTAGCAAAAAGAATGGCGGTAACACTGTCAAGGGCAAGTATTCCTCCTACATACATTATACACTTCTCATAGCCGGCATATCCCAACCCTGAGGCTATGGGAGAAGCAAAGGCAATCATAACGGCAAGAAATACCGAACTCAATCCGGTCACAGCAGCAAGAGCGTCCGAATACACGGCAGACGGGTTTACACCCTCCTTGTTGGCGAAACGGAAGCACCCTGTCTCAAGACCAAGCACAAGAAGAACCTGCAGGACAGCGATATAGGCCATAAATTCCGTAACGACGCCATAACTTTCCGTGGTAAGCAGCCGTGTATAGAACGGAACAAACAGAAAATTGATGATGCGGGCGAGAATCGTACTCAACCCATAGACGGCAGTCTCCCCCGCCAGCTGTTTAATCGGATTTCCCATAATGGCGGCAAAAGTACGGAAATTTCATTATTTTTGTCTCCATAAAACATCAAATGTCAATAAAACCACCGGTAATGAAAAAGATTATAACTATCATCGCCTGCCTGACTGCCGCAGCAGCGGCATTCACATCCTGCAATTGCTCCGGCAACAAAGAGGCGTCAAAGGAGCAGACTGCAGAATCTGCGGAAAAATCAGATAAACAAGACAACGATATGACTATCAAACTTTCAGAACTCCCTGAAGAGCCTATCTTCGACATCGTGACCAATATGGGCACCATCAAGGTAAAACTTTACAGCAAAACCCCTAAACACCGCGACAACTTCGCAAAGCTCGCACTGGAGCACTTCTATGACGGTATACTTTTCCACAGAGTAATCAACGGATTTATGATCCAGGCCGGAGACCCTTATACAAAAGACGCGACGAAAGCAGACCTGTACGGCACAGGAGGTCCCGGATACACCATCCCTGCGGAATTCGTCAACGAATATTACCACAAGAAAGGAGCATTGGCAGCAGCAAGACGCGGAGATGCGGCAAACCCCAAAAAAGCGTCTTCCGGATCACAGTTCTATATAGTACAGGACGAGATGGCCTGCCTGCCTCTTGACGGTGACTATACCGTATTCGGAGAGACAGTGGAAGGATTTGACGTAATCGACAAGATCGCAGCCGTCCAGACCGACCGCTACGACCGTCCATACGAAAATGTCGTAATCCTTTCAATCAACCGTGCTGAATAACAATGGATAAAATCACAAGAAAAGACTGGAAATACATTTTCTTCGACGCTGACGACACCCTTTGGGACAACGAAGAACATTTCCGTGAAGCGAAAGCAAAATTCGCAGAAAAGCTGTCTTCGTATGCAGACAAGGATGACATCCTGGACAGGCTCAGGGAAAAACAGGAAATAAACTTCCCTGTCTGGGGCTACGGAGCCAAGACCCTGCTTATCGGCATGATGGACACAGCTGTTGAAATATGCGGCGGACAGACTGCCGGAATGCTTTACCAGGAAATTAAAAAAATCATCCACGAACTTGCCTACCACCGGTTCAGCATCCTCGATGGAGTCGAAGATGTACTGGAACAGCTCGGCAGCAGATACCTGCTCGGTGTAGCCACCAAAGGAGACCTGACTGAACAGCTGACAAAATACAGGAAATCAGGGCTGGAGCGGTTCTTTCACCACATAGAAGTGATGCAGAACAAATGCGCTGAAGACTATCTGTCACTGGTACGTAAACTGGATGTCTCCCCACAGGATATCATTATGGTGGGAAATGCCATAAAGTCAGACATCGCACCTGTTGTGGAGATAGGCGGAACTGCCATACATATCCCCTACAGATTGAGTTGGGAACACGAAATGATGGAGATGCCGGTTTCAGACCGTATAATTGAGATTAAAAGCATAAAAGAATTGCCGGGAATCCTGCTTTAGGCAAGACGTGGCACAGATATTGCAACTTATTTTGACGAATAGTTTTTTCATAGGTTAAGTTTTAGGTTAGAATTGCGAACGGCTTCCGATGTGAATCGAGAGCCGTTCATCTTTTATTTCAACAGGATATCACAATAACCCTAAGATACAGTCATAAAACTACAAAAACGGAAAAACATCCGAAGACCTGACATCCACAGCTCCCTCCCTTACCGCGGACGGAATCTCCGATTTGCCATAACGGCATACAGGCTCTCCTCTTAAGGCGGTCATAACCAGGTCACCTTTCCTGTCAAATGAGACTTCATAGTCACTTGCCCAGGCGTCACCTCCGGAATATTCCCCTGAGACGACATTGTCTTCATCTATTGCATACGTACCAGAATACCGTCTGAAATACAGCACATTACCTAATTTCTGATACAGTTCAAATGTATTGTCCTGAGAAAAGGACAGATAGATATCCATTGACGCGTTCTCTGACAACCTGTCACTGTCAGATATCAGACGCCATTCTCCGACAATCATCTCGGACAAGGGCTTGTCATTTTCCGGTTCTATCCTGTCACCACAGGAGAAAGCAACAGCAGCCAACGCCATTGCAGACAATAGAAATGCAAATTTTCTGAACATAGTTGAAAACCATTTTGATTTTATGCAGAAGGCATCAGAGCCATCCGCCGTTGCTGCTTGCTATATTACGGGACAATACAGAAATCTCTTTGGAGATTTTCATACCACCTGTATTCTCATCCGAACCTACCATATTTCCTCCGGCGACCGCATTGATTGTAATTTTTGCGGCACCGCGCTTTGTCGGATAGATGAAAAGTCTTCCGGACTGAATCAGAGGAGCCTCATTCAGGCCTATAGATGCTTTATCCTTATCACTTATTTCAACTCCGAGATATTTCAGGTGTGAAGCTCCGCCTCCAAAAAGTTCCTCAAGGTCAACGACAAGCTCTCCTCCTGCAAGAACCGTAAAAGAAGGGATTCCCTCCACTGACACCAGGAGCTTCCAGGCGTCTATCGCACCTGTCCCCATTTTATACCTGAAAGGAGCCAAAGCCATAGAGCCGATATAGCCTTCTCCTGAGCTGTTGATGAGCAATGTGCGCTTACTTCCGGAAAGCCGTGAATCAATGTCATTTACGGATGTCAGAATCATTGAGACCATCTCATCGTTGGAAAACCGCCTGCCGGTCTTTTTCGCGTAAGACAAAGCCAGTGCGGCTACGCCTGACACGTGCGGACAGGCCATCGATGTCCCCTGCATATATCCGTAATTCACAGCACTATAGTCATAGAAGTTGCCGTCTGCGTCATACAGCGGGATTTCTTCCGTAGGCATTGTAGACAATACGGCTGTCTCGTCCTGGGAAGAGCCTCCGGTGTAATACTCCCCTCCGGGAGCAGAGATATTGCATCCGGGACCATAGTTGGTATAATACGCAGGGAGATAATCGGCAGCAAACGAAGTCACTGAAATGAACTCCCTGCAGGCTCCTGGATATGCAGCAATTCCCGTATGCTCATTTCCGGCGGCAAATATCACAAGACCGCCTTCCAGGACATCAGGACAATTGCTGGTTTCGATGAAATATCTGAAAGCCTCATATTCCGCAGACATATATTTTTTATACACTCCGTCTGAAGCCGCCCATCCGGCATTCACTCCGAAAGAGCACTGGGCAATGCAGGCCCCGTTGTCTGCGGCATATTTCACTGCCGCGGCAATTACCGAGTCCGATCCTCCGGTATGCCCGTCAAATATCTGGCAGGACATAATCTTTACCCCGTCACGGTTGCCGGTCCCACCGGCGATACCGGCGACACCTTTTCCGTTGTTATTGACAGCAGCGACCGTACCGGCCACATGGGTACCGTGTCCGGAGTCCCCGGCCCTGGCCCAGGAAAGTTCTCCCCGTCCGGCAAAATTATACCCATGGATGTCATCACGGTATCCGTTGCCGTCACTGTCCGAGCCGTTCTTTATCTCATCTTCATTGACCCACATATTGCCAGCAAGGTCAGGATGGTCATATTGAACCCCCTCATCAATTACGGCCACGACTATGGAAGGATCTCCTCCGGTAAGCCTCCAGGCATCAGCCACATTGACATCCGCACCCGCGACAGCCGAAGGCACGACATTCCCGGAATTCATATAATGCCACTGGTCTTTAAGATAAGGGTCATTGAAAGAAGATGCTCTGACCGACATTCTTGAGGAAGACGGAACATATTGCCGGGAAATGCAGTCCGAAGCTTTTTTCATACGATTGTTGAACTGGATCCTCTGCACATATTCCTTCTCAGAAAACATCAGGGCCATATCAGTGACATCCGAATCTTCAGGAAAAAAGACTTCATACCACCTGTGAAGCCCGTATGCTCTCGTACGTGACTCTGTCTTTTCCACGGCCGGGAACAGCCTCCTTATGGATGAAACTCCCCAGGTCACAGCCAATGAATCCATATAATAATCATCACCCTCCAAAGAAGATGCGACATCCTCAGAGACATATATCAGCAGACTTCCTGATACGGCATCCTCCATAGTATTTACGGCTTTGGCCATAAGACCGGCTGAAGGCAAACCGCCCTCAGGAGCTTCCGCAGTGGGCAATCTATCTGCACATCCAGACAGGCACAGCAGCATAACTGCCGTATATAACAATCTTTTCATACTTATTATGATTTTGGTCTGCAGGATTTTCAGCCTGCACTATCTTCCAGCACAAATGTACAAAAAAGCGGGACTGTCTTCCGCCTTTACAAGAAAAAACAGTCCCACTTCGGCACAATCAATTATAAAACGTGCTAACCTATTATCTTGTTCCAGGAAATGAAAACTTTGCCGTCCGATGAAGAAAGCACAGTGTTTTCATAACGGAGAGAATCATATTCCACACCATTGATTACCAAAGGTCTGTAGAATCTGATACCTGTATCTGTCTGGCAGAATGCCATCTCACCACTTTCCACCTTATCACCTATTGTATAGCTGTAGGTGAATACATTGACGTCCGTATCAAATCGGCAGGAAGTATTGGTCGCACCGTCAATGACAAGCTTATGGGAACGTCCCTTCAATGCGGCTTTCATTGCAAGCACATTCTGAAGATAGACAGCCGGAGATATTTTCAGCCTTCTGAGTGTCATTTTGTTGTTCGTTCTCCTTCCTCTCAGGTAAACCTCTGATTTATCCGGAGAAACGCCCATAAGGCTGAACTCATAGTCTCCATCCAGTCCATGATAGTTATCGCTGTCAGGAGTAGCAAAATAATGGAGGTAGTCATTATAGGTATCAAATGTCAGGGATGCTCCGTCGTCTCCTGTTATCTTATAGAGGCTCGTAACAGGCACCTTGACATCATTTGCCAATTCAAAATAAGCCGTCACATCACCTTTTGTAAACTTGACGACATATACAAAACCGCCGTAGCTCTGATTCGCCTCCGGATAATACTCGAATATCCAGCCGTTTTCGGATGAAATCAGCGCATCGGAACATTCTGTCATATATGCCTGAAGCCTTTCCGCCGCCGTATTGTTAAACAGATTCTTGTCCTCCATCAGACAAGACTGTATAGACAGGGACAAAGCCATCAGCACGATAAAATATATTTTTCTCATAAACAATCTATTAAAGGTTATCCAAATCAAGTTCGCCGATCTTGCCCTGACGCTCCTGAATTATATCCCTGAGTTCATTAAGGTCTATATTCCAGGAATTCATCATATAGTTATACACAATGTCGAATTTTGCCTTTATCTTGTCCGCTCCCGGACCGGCATTCCTGATGACATCATCCCAATATGATGAAGGATTTGTCACATATATAGAAAGCAGCTCGACAAAGTCCTCTCCAGGCTGGCTGGCAGCGTAAGGACTTATGAAACCGTCTTTCTGTGCATCAGAATCTTCTGTATATACCGAACTCCATGAGTCTGTCACATATTCTGAACCCGAAATCATATCAAAATCCGTAGAATACGGTTTGGTCTGGTTCAAGATATGGCCGAACTCGTGGTGCATAGTCTTGAAATAATAATGGTTGAGGAACTCCGGATTCAAATTGAGCGAATTGACCATATACATTGTGATCTTCAGACCGCCTTCCGCAGTACCAAGTACAATGTTACCGTTGTTTTTATAGGCAGGGGAGCCTATGAGATGCAGCATCTTAGGATAGTAGCTGCGTATGAACTCTTTGCTGCCGGTGATAATATCGTATGGCTCAAGACAGAGGTAAAGCATAAGCTTTGCCATCTGGATGGATTTCGAATATTCAGCCGGCACAAGATAATAGTTCCTGTCTGATTCATTCCTCTCCATACGATATTTCAGTTCAATATTGTATGGGGCAATATAATTATCCTCAATCCACAAGTCAAATTCATTTTTCTCAACAATAGAATCAAATATCTGACTTTGAGAATCAAGCGGCTTTTCCGAGCAGGATGCCAGAAGCATCACACCTGCCAGAACCGCAAAATATTTCAAACTTTTAATCATATAATTTCCTTTTTAATTATTCCGTTAACGAGGATTAGGAGTCAGGCCCGCTGTCACTACATCTTTCGGAATCTGAAGGGCACGCCTTTCATCATTGACAGTCAGCTTGTCGTCCACTGATACAACAGAGAATTTTGTACTGAGTGTACGGCGGTAAATCTCTATTCCATAACGTTTCACATCAAAGAACCTCATTCCATACTGCAGGAACTCTATACGCCTCATATAAAGAAGCGTATGTATGAAAGCCTCTTTCTGGCTTCCTTCAGGAATCTCCTCAAGGATCGGATTGAGTCTTTTCTTAGGAGTAGGCTTCAGAGGCTCATAATAGTCATAGCTGTCAGCCCAGGATTTTATGGACTCCGCGGAAAGTGTCACAGTATTGACATATGCCGGATTCAAAGTATTGGCTGTCCACATATTTATATCAGCCAGGGCCTCAGTATATTTGTCCTGCATCACATACGCCTCCGCCCTGTTGAGAAGAGCCTCCTCTGCAGAAAATGCGACATAAGTTGTCTTAGGATATCCGGTCTGCGCGACAGGATCAAGGAAATGGAACTGGTATGGAGTATGCGGAAGCATTGTGAAATCCAGGTTGGCAGCCGTGTATATATACGGCTGAAGCTTGTACATCCTGCCGTATGTGAGACTTTCTGCCGTCGGTGTCACTGTTCCCCAAGGAGCACAGTTCAGAAGCTCCGTCTGCATCAGATAGCTGCCCTGCGTAAAACGCTTATACGAATAAAACGCTCCGAAGATGACACCAAGCTCAGAAGTACTTGTCTGCACAAGGAAGTTGCATTTCAGGTTCGTACTATTATACTGCTCCGGAACAACAGTTTCTTTTTTAGGAAGAGAAGCAAGATAGCCATAATCCCTCAGCAGTTCTGCGGAAGAACTTCCCAAAGCGACATTAGCACATCTGATGGCTTCATCCCAGTCACCGTAGAAGAGATAAAAACGGGAAGCGAAGGTATATGCAGCCTTTTCATTGAAATGATATTTGGGAACAGTGTAGACAGCATCGTTCACAAGCGGAAGACCTTCTTCTATATCCTTCTTTATCAGTTCATAGACTTTTGCCACTGTCCCGCGCTCATATTTAGGATTCAGTTCGGTCTCAGGCTTGTCCATATACGGAATACCAAGATCGGTATCAGCCGTTTTCGGATTATATGCCTTGCAGAACATATTTACAAGTATGAAATGTGCATACGCCCTGCATATCAGAGCCTCTCCACGTGAAGCCTGAAGTTCTTCGGTATTGCCAAGTTCTTCAATTGAGACCAAAACCTGGTTTGCATTTGCGATAGCAGAATAGCATCCCTGCCACACACGTGAAGGATCCTCATTATCAGATTCAGTAACTTCATTCCAAGTGTAGATCTGCTCGAGCAGACGGCTGTTGTTCGGGTTGTTCTTTCCGAAATCATCCACATTGTCAGAAGAATAGTCCGAAACCAATATGTAGCTGGTCGAAGGATATGCGCTGACCAATAACTTGGAAACCTTTTCAGCCGTATCAACCTCCGCCCTGTTGTCCGGCATCACGTCAAGCCATTTGTTGCAGGACATAGGCACGAGAAGAACGGACAAGATCAAAAAGTATAATATATTATTCAGTTTCATAATTTAATTCATTAATGTCCATATTGGTTAGAAACCGATTCGCAATGTCATCGTAAACTGCTTAGGAACAGGAGCGGCAACACCTCCGGTATTGAAGAATTCCGGATCCTGACCGTTAAGCTTCTTGTCGGCATAGAGCAGGGCAAGGTTGGTTGCCTGTACTTTCAGGGAAAGGGTGCTCATTTTCATTGCCTGAACCCATTTCTTAGGGAAATCATAGCTCAAAGACACTTCCTTGAGTCTGATGAAATCTCCCTTGGCGATACGTTCTGTAGAGTAGTTGTATGCATTGTAGGCGTATGAAAGGTTGCTGTCCTCTTTGACAAGCTCCTTTGATGCCAATACAGGAATTGTAGTGACATTCTCGTCTCCCGGTATGACCCAACGGTTTCTGAACTCACGCGGCATCGAAGTCAAGTCGGTGTAGCCTTTGCGGAATACAGGATCCATACGTACGACGTTTCCGAATGAATATGTCAAGAAAATATTGAGTTTCAAACCTTTCCACTGGAATGTATTGCCGAAGCTTCCGAAGTCGGTCGGGTCTGCAGTACCTGAATACTCGAGGAAATCAATCTTCTCACGCTCCTGGAAATAGATTCCTGTTGTGGTCACATTGCCGTCCTGATCCTTGAATGTAGGCAGACCTTTCTCATTCAATCCTTCAAACGGAATAGAGAAAATCGAGCGGACAGGATATCCTTCAAGAGCAAATCCGGTTCCTGACACAAGGTCAATGATCCTCTGCCTGTTTTCCAGAGATGTAACCTTGTTTGTAGCATGAGAATAGATGAAGTCCGTTGTCCATTTGAAATTCTTTGTGCTGATATTTACGGTAGACAATGTAAATTCAACTCCGGATGACTCCATTGACGCTATGTTACCGAATTTTATGATCTGTCCGCCGATACCCTGGGTGGTTACAGGACCAATGAGATCATAGTTGTTTCGCTTATACCAGTCAAACTCAACATTGATGCGGTTGTCGATAAAACCGACAGCAGCACCTACATTGAACTCGTGCTTCTTCTCATACGTCAAAGCTGCATTTGCAAGATCAGCAACATACAGCGCGGATTCCTGGTCTCCTGCGCTCGGTCTCCAAGGCGTTTCGCTTTTGATCACGACACGCGAGTTTGTGACACTTGCAGGACCGCGGTCAGCTGTAAGTGAATATGACGCTTTGAGCGAAAGGAATGACACTGCAGGATAGGCAGGCTTGAACCAGTTCTCTTCATGGACGTTCCACGCTCCTGAAACGTTCCAGGTAGGAAGCCACCTCGCTGAAGTTGTCTTTCCGAGCTTGTTGGTTCCCTCATAACGGATTGTTCCGTTGATGGTATATCTTCCCATATACGAGTATGTACCGTTGGCAAAGAAAGCAACGCTTCTCATAAGGGAATTCACAAGAGAATAATACTCAGTTCCTTCTTCAGAACCTTTTTTGAAGACCTGATATGCGTAATGAGGTATTTCACCCATAGAGTACTGCATACCCCATCCTCTGAACCAGGACTGCTGACGCTGTACCGAATTTACCTCCATACCTCCAAAAAGGTTCATAATATGTTTGCCGTTGAATTCCTTGTTATATGCGGCTGTTGCACGGAAATCGTATGAAAGCATCTTGAAATCTGTCCTCTCATAGATACCTCCGTCAGGAAGCACTGTGACCGGAACTGCATACGGATTGTCAGGATCGGTATAAAGGAACGGATTTTTGTCGCGTATAGCAGTCGTAGGCATCGCCCTGTAGGCCATAGCCTGGTTGGAATAGTCGGTTATCGTATGAGCCTGGGAAGTCTGTGAATATTTCACTGCAGCAAGAGCAGAAAGTTCAAGACCTGCAAGAGGCTTGACTTTGAATTCTCCCTGGAATTTGAGGTCGGTGACATCAAAGTCCATATAGTTGTTCTCGAGCTCGTGAAGAATGTTGAAATCAGCGTAATTTCTGGTGTAGTATTCATTAGGATCAAGCACACGCGATGTATTCAACGCATACGAATAAGGGTTGATGTCAAATTCACGTTTCACTTCTCCGTTCACTGCATCAACTTCTGAAGAAAGTGTTCCAGGAGCTCTCTGCTTACGGTATGAGGCATTGGATATCATATTGAATGACAGCCATTTCAAGATGTTGTAAGATGCGTTGAGGTTGGCCGTGTAACGGTTTACCTTGCTCTGCTTGGTCCAACCCGGATCAAACATAGCACTGATGGAAGCATAATACTGTGACTTGTCGTTTCCTGAAGAGATGCTCACAGAGTGGTTGTGCATCAAGGCATTGCTGAAAAGCATATCAAACCAGTCTGTATTTCTGTACTCTCCTTGACGGAGATATGCATTGCGTGAAGCCTCTGTGTTCAGAAGCTGTCCAGAAGTGATGAGGTTATACATCTTGCCGTACATACCGCTTTCAGAAGCATTTGCAAGATCGGCATAATTGAGCCATCCTTTCTGCTCCATCTCGCGGTAGACGCTCATCTGCTCCTGCGAGTTCATAATGTTGAAATTGCGGTAGGAAGGCTTCAGACGTGTGGTGAACTCGCCTGTGTAGCTGATTCGGCTGCGGCCTGAAGTTCCCTTCTTGGTGGTCACGACAATGACACCGGCCATAGCCCTTGCACCGTATATGGATGTAGCGGAACCGTCCTTGAGAATCTGGAAGCTCTCGATGTCGTCCGCATTCAGACCGGCGATTGCCGAGCTGATAAGAGTAGTGGCGTCACCTGATGAAAGCTGGTCTGCATCAACCTCGACAACATCTTCCATAATCACTCCGTCGACGACCCACAGCGGCTTTGACGAGCCGTAGATTGAGGTTGCACCACGGACACGGATCTTTGGTGCAGTACCGAAAGTACCGGAAACGTTCTGCACGGATACTCCGGATGCACGGCCTTCCAATGCACGGCTGATCTCTGCGACTCCGTCCAGTTTTGCCTTGTCACCGTCCACTTTGGCTGTGGAGCCGGTAAAAAGTCGTTTGTCCATCTTCTGCATACCTGTCACGACAACACTTTCAAGCATCTCGGAATCAGGTTTCAACGTGACATTGCGGACAATCTTTCCGTCAACCTTGACTTCCGTCGTCTCATATCCTATGGAAGAGAATATAAGGACTCCATCTGAAGGGACAGCTATCGAATAGACTCCATCGGCGTCTGTGCTTCCTCCTATCATAGTACCTTTAAGCTGAATGGATGCAAATGGTACCGGTTCGCCGGTATTGGCGTCAGAAACAGTACCGCTGACCGTTACATTCTGCGCAAATGCCGCTACCGACAGAAGCATAATCAGGGCCGTGAAAAAAAGTCTTATTTTTTTCATAAGCGCGTAAAAATTAATTAGACATAAATATAGGGCAGTTAGCCTTAACAACGGTCTTTGCAAGAACTGATACGCCAGCAAAGACCGTCATTGTTATTCAAAAACCCTTAAGGTCACTATTTTGCGACTGCAGTAAGTTTCATCAGCTGGTTTGTGGTTGAGCTGATAGAAGTGAATTTGTTGTTCTTTGAGACAGAAGCTTTCTTTGCGCCTGATGTAGCGGCAGCTTTTGTCATAGTGAGAGGGAATGTAGGAGTTGTTCCACTATATCCCTTAAGACCGGTAGAAACATGCACCTTATAATCCATTGACACGAGGTCCAGAGTCTCACCGCTGGTAACAGGAATTCCGTATCCTGTAGCTGTAGCAGAGGTGATATCCTCATTCGCTACAACATTACATATTTCATAATTTCCTGTAATTGCTCCCAGTCCTTTTTCAGCCTGATACAATCCATAGAATGCCAACCGTGCAGCACCTAAGCCATCAATCTCAAACTCCTCCAGATTGGTCGATGTAATGAATTTAACGGCATTAGGAGTTTCCGGATCAAAAGTCGCAGTAAATCCAGGGAAACCTGTTCTCCATCCTGTAACTGAATATGCGGCATCCGGAGCAGAAAGTGAAAACGTAAGCACAAGCTCAACATCATTAGCTCCCTTGACATTCCAGTTTCCAAGCCATTTTGCATATTCCGGAGAAGTCTCGATAACTTCAGGGAGGAATTTTTCCGACTGTGCATATTTTCCTGTAGGCTGACCGTCTTCAGTCAGACCGTATACGATAGCAATCTTTTCAACTCCGTCTTCAAACGTCATATACATTTCATTAACAGACTCTGTGTATGTATAGTCAATCCAGCCTTCCTTGGAAGTCAAATCACTTAATGACTGTTCTATGACAGCCTGTATACCATATTCATCTACAACAGATGCAGTCCATACCGCAGTAGCGAACCTTTCCGAAGAGGTGGAAGTGACAGATATGATCTCAACCATCATTGACTGGTACACCTCTTTTCCTGCGTATGCCACTGTCCAAGCAGGATTGACTGTATATTTCAGGGCTGTAGACTCTGCTGTAGTGAAATCACAGCTGCCCGCTGTTCCATACACAGTGCCGTCTTCTTTAAGTCCGAATACGATATATCTGTAGTCGGTCTCAGCCTCGAGGCCTCCAAGGACAGCATTACGTGTCTTGCCCTTAAAAAGTACGGAAGCAAGGTCTGAAACAGTCGATTTGAGTTCATCTACTTTATTGTTTACAGCATCTTCCACACTTGCAGTAAGATCTGAAGTATAGAACCCATAGTAAGTGTTATCATTTGTCCCGTCGTGCGAAAGCGCAATGATTGCATCAGTTTCGCCGGCCTCTGTCAATGTCGCAGCAAAAACTACGTCCGCAGGTTTCTCCGGCTGCTCACCACCATTGTTTCCTGAATTGTCATCAGTTCCTGGAGTAGGAGTAGGTTTCTCGTTGCACCCTGCTATCAGCAGAGCTGCTACAGAAAATGAAAATAGGGCAATCTTTTTCATAAGCATAAATTAATTAAACGTGAATATTGAATAGTATTATAATTTTCCTATTATTGCCTGCACCGAAAAACGGGCGTTTAATGTGCCGCACAGTTAAAAACATTATTGACTTAACAAACACGACATTGCTATGATCTATGCTTACATCAGAGTCAGCACCGAGATGCAGACTTATGAAAACCAGAAATTTGAAATACAGAAATACTGTGATGCACACCATATCAAGGTGGACAAATGGTGCTCTGAATCAATTTCCGGCACGATAGCAGCCGAAAAGAGGGCGTTGGGACGTATCATAAACCGTATGAAGAAGGGCGATATGCTGATATGTACGGAAATTTCAAGACTTGGCAGAAATATGCTTATGATAATGTCCATCTTGAATATCTGCTCAAACAAAGGGATTGCCATTCATTCAATAAAAGACAATTTTGACCTTTCAGACAATATAAACTCAAAAATCATAGCATTTGCGTTCGCTCTCGCAGCGGAAATCGAAAGGAATCTTATCTCACAGCGTACAAAAGAGGCCCTTGTCGTCAGAAAAATAGCCGGAGTACGTCTCGGAAGACCTCCTGGAAGCTCCCAAAAGATGCTTACAGTCTGTAAGGACATCGATAAAATCGACAAACTTATATCGGACAATATTCCATTGAAGAAAATAGCCGGACAGTATGGTATTCACCGCAATACGCTAAGGCGTTATATGAAGATGCATAAAAAATGAAGAAAAATTCATCAATTTTGAAAATTACAATCGGAGGGAGCATTCCCTTATGTCGCTTATGATTTATAATCAAATTTCAGAGAAACGGCTGAAATTTGTTTTCCGATTTTTATAAATCATTGATTTGCTCAAAAGAAACTATTGTTTCAGACATTTGGAATTGTAAAAATATATTTCCACCTTTGTTAGGCTATTGACACATTAAACGCCCGTTTTTTAGCAACGGGGAGCGGATTCAAAGATGATGCTTTTATTCCTGCTTGCGAAAAACGAAATTATCCGTATATTTGTCCTGTCGGACATATATACGTCTTGGTCTCGGCATAGTTCAAGTAAACTTGAATCTGCTCTCGACTTTTACTATATTTGTTCTG
>ERZ778514.1363-NODE-1363-length-18441-cov-5.985369_pt1 | contig 18441 bp, 16 predicted proteins | sample MGYA00510344_ERZ778514 | MGnify/ENA primary metagenome ERZ778514 (study PRJEB29527, sample SAMN07138968) | mouse gut metagenome | material: feces | host: mouse | place: China:Nanjing | collected 2016-01-25 ... | reverse complement strand
TACTATATGGAGGGTTATGGCGTTGTTTGTCAACTCTTTTGACCCTTACATCATAAATATACATATTATTTTCAAGGAGGTTTACCATGACTACAAATATAAATTTTGACCAATTACGCAAAGATGCTAACGACATCTTCCATGCGGGCTTTACTTGCTCTGAATCTGTCATCTATACGATAAGAAAAGCTTTTGATCTGGACATGTCTGACGACGCAATCAAGATGAGTTCCGGTTTCCCGTGGGGACTTGGCGGAGGAGGCTGTATCTGCGGAGCTTTAGCCGGAGCTACTATGTGCATCGGATACTTTTTCGGACGATCTACTCCGGGCGATCCGAGCAACATCAGATGCTTCGTGCTTACTAAAGAATTTCACGATTATTTTAAAGAAATCTGCGGCGGTACGTGCTGCCGCGTACTGACAAGAGGATTCGAGAGAAATTCTCTGGAAAGAAAAGCTCAATGCACAAAGTTCGTAGAAGCTACTGTTGTAAAAGTTGCTGAGATTATTTTAAGAGAATTGAAAAAAGATCAGGATGGTGAATAATCATCTTACATAAAAACAACATTATGGATGGGGTTGCCGGATTATATGGTCATTTACCGACAACCCCATCTTCTATCCTATTACTTATTCTTCATCTACAGATCCGCCCGCATCTTTTGATTCGATTTCTAACTCATCTGCGGGTTCAATCTCTGATTCTTCCTCGTCGCCTTTTCTTACCTTGGCAATACTGGCTACTATATCGCCGTCCTTAAGATTTATAAGTTTGACGCCAGAGGTTATCCTTCCAAGAACAGAGATTCCTTTACACTTCATACGGATCACGATTCCTTCCGTATTGATGATCATAATCTCGTCATTTTCATGAACCGCCTTAACTCCCATAACATTACCTGTTTTTTCAGTAATCTTATAGCATTTTACACCTTTTCCGCCTCTGTTCTGACAGGTAAATTCTGACATGTAAGTCCGTTTGCCCATTCCTTTTTCAGACACGATTAAAAGCTCTTCACCCTGTATATTAAGCTGCATTCCTATGATCTCGTCTCTGTCTGTGAGATTCATTCCCCGTACTCCCATTGACGTTCTTCCTGTAGGCCGCACATCCTTTTCATTAAATCGGATACACTGACCATACTTCGTCACAAGTAAGATTTCTGCATCACTATTCGTATATTTAACTTCGATAAGCTCGTCATCCTCGCGCAATGTAATTGCCGCAAGTCCCGTCTTACGTACATTTGCATATTCTTTCATAGAAGTTTTCTTGACAAGACCTTTTTTGGTCGCCATAAAAAGATATTCTCCGTCGCGGTACCCGTCGATTTCTATTACCGCGCTTATCTTTTCATCAGGCATAAGCTGCAGCAGATTTACAATCGCAGTCCCTCTCGAAGTACGGCTCGCCTCTGGAATCTCATATGCCTTCATGCGGTATACACGGCCGGTATTGGTAAAGAACATGAGGTAATGATGCGTATGAGACATAAAAAGTTCTTCTACATAATCTTCTTCAAGAGTCTGCATTCCCTTGATTCCTTTGCCGCCACGATTCTGAGATTTAAAAGTATCATGGGACATTCGCTTGATATATCCAAGCTTAGTCATAGTAATCACTACATCTTCTTTCGGAATCAAGTCTTCCATGGAAATATCAAACTCATCAAACCCGATAGAAGTCTTTCTCTCATCTCCATATTTATCTCTTATAACGATAATTTCTCTGCGGATCACTCCAAGAAGAAGTTTTCGGTCCGCGAGAATCGCTTCCAGCTTTTCAATCTGCTTCATTAATTCATTGTACTCAGCTTCCAGCTTTTCTCTTTCCAGACCAGTCAGCGCGCGAAGACGCATATCCACGATTGCCTGTGCTTGAATCTCGGATAATCCGAATCTTTCCATAAGTTCTGTCTTGGCAATCTGAACCGTCTGGGAACCTCTGATGATCCGGATCACTTCATCGATATTATCAAGGGCGATCAGCAGTCCCTTTAATATGTGCGCCCTTTCTTTTGCTTTATTTAATTCGTATTTTGTACGGCGCGTAACAACCTCTTCCTGATGCTTTAAATAAAACTTCAGCATATCAAGAATATTCATTACCTTCGGTTCATTATTCACAAGAGCAAGCATGATAACACCGAAAGTATCCTGAAGCTGCGTATGCTTAAATAGTTGGTTTAAAAGTACATTAGCATTCACATCCCGGCGAAGCTCAATAACGATCCGCATACCTTCCCTGCTGGATTGGTCGCTCAAATCCGTGATTCCGTCAATCTTCTTATCTCGCACCATCTCTGCTATCTTTTCGATCAGCCTTGCTTTATTTACCATATAAGGTAATTCCGTAACAACAATCCGACTCTTTCCGTTAGACATAGTCTCAATATCTGTTACAGCACGCACGCGTATCTTTCCGCGTCCTGTACGGTATGCTTCCTCAATTCCCCTCGTGCCAAGAATTATGCCCCCTGTCGGAAAATCAGGCCCTTTCACAATCTGAAGAATCTCTTCAACTATAGTTTCTTCTTTATCCTCAATCTGATTATCAATGATCTTCACAACTGCATTGATAACTTCTCTTAGATTATGGGGAGGAATATTTGTCGCCATTCCAACAGCAATTCCAGAAGTACCGTTTACCAGAAGATTTGGAAATCTTGCTGGAAGCACTACCGGTTCTTTTTCCGTCTCGTCAAAGTTCGGTGCAAAATCTACCGTATCTTTATTGATATCGGCAGTCAACTCCATCGAAATCTTACTCAAACGAGCCTCTGTATAACGCATGGCAGCAGCGCCGTCCCCGTCCACTGAACCAAAGTTTCCATGTCCGTCGACAAGCGGATATCTGGTAGACCACTCCTGAGCCATATTAACTAAGGCGCCATAGATAGAACTATCACCATGCGGGTGATATTTACCCATCGTATCACCGACGATACGCGCACATTTTCTATGAGGTTTGTCCGGCCCGTTATTCAGCTCTATCATCGAATACAGTATTCTTCTTTGAACCGGCTTTAAACCATCTCTTACATCCGGAAGAGCTCTCGAAGCAATAACACTCATCGCATAATCAATGTAAGAGGTTTCCATTGTCTTCTTAAGATCCACTTCATGGACTTTATCAAATATATTATCTTCCATCTTCCTCTTTCCTTTCTCTTACATCAATCTATACATCAAGATTCTTGACATATTTTGCATTTTCTTCTATAAATTCTTTTCTTGGTTCTACTTTATCACCCATCAATGTTGTAAACGTAAGGTCAAGCTCAGAGGTTGACTCTTCATCCATCGTCACCCTGAGAAGAATTCTGTGCTCGGGATCCATTGTAGTATCCCAAAGCTGTTCTGCATCCATCTCTCCCAGACCTTTATAACGCTGAATCTTATTATTTGTATCGCGTCCAACCTCTTTTAATATACCGTCAAGCTCTTCATCACTATAGGCATACCATATTTTTTTATTCTTCTCTAACTTATAAAGAGGCGGCTGAGCCAGATATACATAGCCTTCCTTAATAAGCTTCGGCATAAATCTATATAAAAATGTCAGGAGCAATGTACTGATATGAGCGCCGTCTACATCTGCATCAGTCATAATAATGATCTTATGATAACGAAGCTTTGAAATATCAAAATCATCATGGATTCCCGTGCCGAATGCCGTGATCATCGCCTTTATCTCTGCATTCCCATATATCTTATCAAGTCTCGCTTTCTCTACGTTCAGTATCTTACCCCTTAAGGGAAGAATCGCCTGAGTTGCCCTGTCTCTTGCTGTTTTCGCAGATCCTCCCGCAGAATCTCCCTCCACAATATATATCTCACAATTCTCAGGATTTTTATCGGAACAATCCGCAAGCTTTCCAGGAAGAGACATATTATCAAGCGCAGACTTTCTCCTTGTCAGATCTCTGGCTTTTCTTGCCGCTTCCCTTGCACGCTGCGCCATAACAGATTTCTCAACCGTCATTCTTGCAACAGCTGGATTCTGTTCCAAATAAATACCAAGCTGTCTGCTTACGATACTGTCAACGGCTCCCCTTGCTTCACTGTTTCCAAGCTTCTGCTTCGTCTGTCCTTCAAACTGAGGATCTTCAATCTTAACACTTATGATCGCTGTAAGCCCCTCTCTGATATCTTCACCAGAAAGATTCGGCTCACTCTCCTTCAAAAGCTTATTCTTTCTTGCATAATCATTAAAGGTTTTCGTTAAAGCATTACGAAAGCCTATAACATGAGTTCCTCCCTCTGGAGTCGTGATATTATTAACGAATCCATAAGTATTATCACTGTAGGAATCATTATGCTGCATCGCCACTTCCACCGAGACATTATTCACTATTCCTTCACAATAGATAACATCTCCATATAATGCCGTCTTACTGCGGTTCAGATATTGAACAAACTCCTTAATTCCTCCTTCATAGTGAAATGTTTTTTCAATCGGCTTATCTTCCGGTCTATCATCCCGAATTACGATCTTAAGTCCTCTCGTTAAAAATGCCATCTCCCGGAATCTTTGTTTTAATACATCATAATCAAATACTGTCTCTTCAAAAATAGTATCGTCAGGCATAAACGTAACCTTTGTACCTGATTTTTCTTCCTCGCATTCTCCAATAACGCGAAGCTTATCCACAACTTTTCCACGCTCATAGCGCTGTTTGTATATTTTTCCATCCTTTGAAATCTCTACTTCGAGCCAGTTAGAAAGTGCATTAACCACAGATGCACCTACCCCGTGAAGTCCGCCCGATACCTTATATCCGCCGCCGCCGAACTTACCGCCCGCATGAAGCACCGTGAATACAACTTCTACAGCAGGAAGTCCGGCTTTATGATTGATCCCTGTTGGAATTCCTCGTCCATTGTCTATAACAGTAACAGAATTATCTTTATTTATAATAACGAGAATTGTATCACAAAATCCTGCCAATGCTTCATCAACAGAATTATCCACAATCTCGTAGACCAGATGATGAAGACCTCTAAGAGACGTACTTCCGATATACATACCCGGACGTTTTCTTACCGCTTCCAGACCTTCCAATATCTGAATTTCATCGGCACCGTATTCATGCTGTACTTTTTCTGTACTCATTCAAATCCTCCTAATTCTCTTTTGCCACCTGCCCATTCTGGACATGGAACACTTTATTGATTGAAAACCTGTGATTTACAAAATCTTCAACACCTGTACAGGTAATAAGAGTCTGTATATCATTAATACTGTCTAATAAATAGTTTTGCCTGTGTTTGTCAAGTTCAGACAACACATCGTCAAGTAATAATATTGGTGTGTCGTGAATTGTTCTCTTTACAAGTTCAATTTCTGCTAATTTCAAAGAAAGAACTGCAGTTCTCTGTTGTCCCTGCGAGCCAAACTTACGGATGTCCAAATCTCCTGACATAATACATATATCATCTCTGTGAGGACCTACGGAAGTGCTTTTTATTCTTAAATCTCTTTCTCTGTTTTTTTTAATTGCCTGATCCAGCGTAAAATTCCCGTTGCTTGGTTCATAGATGATTTGTATCTCTTCTTTATTTCCTGTCAATTTTTTATGTACGGAAGATATGATTCTGTTCATATCTTCTACAAACTTCTTTCTTCTGTCTATCAACTTATCCCCATATTGTACTAATTGCATCTCCCATATTTCAAGCGTATCTGTAATAATTTTTTTATTTTCAGTGTTGATATCCTTCAGCAAATGGTTTCTCTGATTAACAATACGATTATAATTCGTGAGATTGCTCAGATATATTTTATCAAGTTGAGATAATTCTAGGTCAATAAATCTTCTTCTCTCCGCCGGACCATTTTTAATTATATTCAAATCCTCCGGTGAAAAAAAAACAAAATTTATAATGCCGAATAATTCGCTTGCCTTACGAATCGGCAGCTTATTTATTGCTATCCCTTTTGGAGCGTTCTTTTTTATATGAAGATCAATCTGATAACTAATTCCTTTTTTTTCAACAACAGTCTCAATATGGGACTCATCGTTTCCAAACCGAATAAGCTCTTTATCTTTCGCTCCCCGGTGGGACTTTGTTGTTCCTGAAAAATATGCCGCCTCAAGTATATTTGTCTTTCCCTGAGCATTATCACCATAAAATATATTGGCTTCTTCATCAAAATTCAGATTTAACAAATCATAATTTCTGAAATTTTTTAATTTTAAAGATTTAATTTTCAATTTTGATTTGCTCTCCGTTAAAATCAACAATATCCCCGGCAATCAGTTTTCTTCCCCGACGAGTATCTGTCTCGCCATTCACGCTTACCAGACCTTCCTGTATCACATTCTTAGCATCCACTCCCGACTCTACAAGATTGGCTGCCTTAAGCGCCTGACCTAACTTTATAAAATCATCTCTTAATTTTACTTTTATCATACTATCACGCTTTCTAAAAATATATAATGTCTATGATATTGCATTAAAATTAACCGGAAGAATCAGATAGATATAACTTTCTTCATCATCCTTGATAAAGCACGGAGCTTTTGCATTCATAAGATATAATGTTATTTCTTCATCATCAATATTACGCAGAGCATCTAAAAGAAATCTGGGATTAAATCCAATCATAAGATTTTTCCCCTCTTTGTTAATATAAATCTCTTCATTCATAGATCCGATCTGTGATCTAATCTTGAGCTCCATAATTTCATCATCTATATTAATAATAATAGGTTTTTTATCGCCTTCTTTTACAAGAAGGGTAGCTCTGTCAATACAGCTTAACAATTCCCTTTTATTGATTCTGACCTTAGTCTCATAATCATTGGAAAGCATCTGGTCAATTTTAAAATACTCTCCCTCAATCAATCTCGATACTACAATCGTCTGGTCAAACTCAAATACAATATGATTATTCGTATAAGAAATATTGACCATACTTTCTGCTTCTCCGGAAAGTATTTTGCTTATCTCAATCAATGTCTTCCCCGGAACAATTAATTTTTTATTATTCACCTCATCTTTGAGTGCGATTCTGCGGATAGAAATTCTATGTCCGTCAAGCGATACTACTCTCAGCATGCTATTATCAATTTCAAACAATTCTCCTGTCATTAGTTTATTGCTTTCTGTATCAGAGATAGAAAATATAGTCTGTCTTATGACTTCTTTTAAAGTAAACTGAGAAATTGTTATAGAATCTTCTTTTTCAATTGCAGGAAGATAAGAAAATTCTTCTCCGGGCTTACCGGAAATATCAAAAACTGCTTTTTCACACACAATTGTTGTCTGTAGGTTATCGTCTGTAGTGATCGTAACATCGTTTTCAGGAAGTTTACGAACTATCTCTGAAAATATCTTTGCATCGATCGCTATCATACCTCTATCTATAATTTCGCCTTCAACTTCTGTCTGTATTCCCAGTTCCATATCATTTGCAGTGAATTTAATAATATCTGTAGTAGCGTCAATTAAAATGCATTCAAGAATCGGCATCGTTGTTTTGGAAGGAACTGCTTTTGAAACAATATTAACTCCTTTTACAAGATTTAATTTGCTGCATATGATTTTCATGTGTATAACTCCTTTCGAAAAGCAAACATATATAAATAAATAATTTTTTCCGTCTTATTCTTAGTAGGGACTGTGGAAAAGAGGAAAAGTGCATCAACCCCTTTATTTATCCCTACTTTCAGATTTGATAAGTATGTTAAAATTACTCTATTATTTAACAGGATAAAATTGGGATAACTTTCTGTGAAAATTTTTTAGTTTCTTTATAAAAAGCTTATCTATAGTTGTCCACAATTTTATTAACATCAGACAGGATTAATTTTCTTTCTTAATATAGAAAGAGTATTGGAAAAGGATTCACTGCTTTTTGCTTCATTTTCTATCTTCTCAATCGCATATTTAACTGTTGAGTGATCTTTTCCGCCAAGAACAACACCTACAGCTTTCAGTGATGATTCGGTCATAGTTCTGATAAGATACATAGCAATCTGCCTTGGGAATGCAATTTCAGAATTTCTTTTATTGCTTCTTAAATCAGTAACTGTAACATTAAAATGTTCTGATACAATGTCGAGAATCAGTTCAGGAGTGACCTTTCTGTTATTTTCTGAAGAAATAATATCCTTTAAGGCTTCTGCTGCAAGAGCAATGTCAATTGCTCCTTCGTTATGATTTAGCTTATAGAGAGCAATCAGTTTATTGAGAGAACCTTCTAATTCACGGATATTGGTTTTTACGTTGACCGCAATGTAATCCAGTACATCGTGAGGAATTTTATATTTTTCTAAATGATCAATCTCAATTTTTTTCTGAAGAATTGCCATTCTGGTTTCATAAGCAGGAGAAGATATGTCAGCAATCAGGCCCCACTCAAATCTTGTGCGAAGCCTTGCCTCTAAAGTTTCAATATCCTTTGGAGGTTTATCACTTGATATAATGATCTGTTTTCCAGAAGTATGCAAATGATTAAAGGTATGGAAAAACTCTTCCTGAGTACTTTCTTTTCCGATGATAAACTGGATGTCGTCTATTAAAAGGACATCGTTATTCCTGTATTTATTACGGAATTTTGATATCTCAGATTCATCTCCGGCCGTCTTGCCTTTTTTTAAAGCTTCAATCAATTCATTCGTAAAAGCTTCGCTGGTTACGTACAACACTTGTTTTTTAGAATTTTTTTCCAAAATAAAATGAGCAATGGAATGCATGAGATGTGTCTTGCCAAGCCCTACTCCGCCATACAGAAAAAGAGGGTTATATACTTCGCCGGGTGATTCGGACACAGCAAGAGATGCCGCATGTGCAAAATTATTATTTCCTCCGACTACAAATGTGTCAAATGTATATTTGGGATTCAGACCGGCTTTTTCAAAAAGCGATTTGTTCTTTCTTTTAGAATCAGTCTCAATTGACATATTGCGGATTTCGTTTAATTTTTTATCATCTTCTGATACAAATACAACGTCATATTCAATTCCTGTAATCTCAGCGATACATACTTTAAATGGAAGAAGATATTTTTTTTCAATATATTCGACACTTGCATTCATATTGACCATAATATAGACGGTATCTTTAATTACGTCATATACTTTTAAAGGCTGTATCCATGTTGTAAATGAGACATTTGACAATTCGTGTTCTGTTCTCAGATATTCGATAATGTCGGCCCACTTTTCCTCAACAATGTTCATATACATAACTCCTACTCTTTTTAAGACTTCTTATTATTTTACATCAAATTTTGGATTTAAGCAATTATTATTCCGTGTGGATAACTTTATAATAGAAGAAAATGGCTTGTTTTCTTGATAGAAAAAGAAAAAAATTTTTAAGTTAACAAGATTTCCACTTGATATCCACAACTTATCCACATTTTGTGGATAAGTTGTGGATATTTTTACAATAAATTAATTCAAAATAATGAAAGGTTTTGCTTGACGGACAAACAGTAATTTAATATAATTAACATTGATGTCTTATGGAAATACGTAGGGAGTTTCCCTTATAAAATATAAGGAGGTGGATATCTATGAAGATGACATTTCAGCCTAAGAAAAGACAGAGAGCTAAAGTTCATGGTTTCAGATCAAGGATGAGTACTGCAGGCGGAAGAAAAGTACTTGCGAACAGAAGAGCTAAAGGAAGAAAAGTATTATCCGCTTAGGCCGCATATATGTGGCCTTTTCTTCTATTAAAATTAGGAGAATCAAGTTATGAAATATTCCGAATCATTAAAAAAGTATTCAGATTTTGGATTAGTGTATAGAGAAGGCAGATCGCTGGCTAATAAGTATCTGGTTATGTATGTCAGGGAAAATGGGCTTAAAAAGAACAGATTAGGAATATCCGTAAGTAAAAAAGTAGGAAACAGTGTTGTCAGACATCGATTAACAAGGTTGATAAGAGAGATTTATCGGCTACAGGAAGATTGTTTCAGATGCGGAATTGATATCGTTATTATAGTAAGAAACAGCGCAAAAGAAAAAAATTACCATGAAATAGAAAGTGCGGTGCTTCATCTGGGAAATCTTCATAATATTATAGATTAGATTTGAGGTAATAGGGTGTGAAAAAGATTTTGCTTGCATGTATTATTTTTTATCGTAAGCATCTTTCTTCTATGAAGGGATATTCATCCTGTAAGTATTATCCTACATGTTCTACCTACGCGTTAGAAGCGATTGGGAAGTATGGAGCGGCAAAAGGAGGATATCTTGCGGTAAGGCGCGTATTGAGGTGTAATCCGTTTTCAAAGGGAGGATATGACCCTGTTCCATAAGAAAAGATTACGATGGAGGAAAAGAGATGGCTTTTAGTTTATTAACGGCAGCAAACTGGCCGATTGTAGGACAGCTATGCTGGCTATTAGGTAAAGTTATGAACTTTATCTATACGATGTTGACGGATACGTTCGGTCTGCAGAATGGAGTAGTTGGATTATCTATTATCATTTATACGATTATTGTATATACCTGTATGCTTCCGATGACGATTAACCAACAGAGAACATCAAAGATGTCTTCTGTTATGAATCCGGAGATTCAATCGATTCAGAAAAAGTACAGGAACAAAAAGGATCAGGCTTCTATGATGAAGCAGCAGGAAGAGATACAGCAGGTATATGATAAATATGGTACTTCTATGATGGGAGGATGTCTTCCTCTTTTGATTCAGATGCCGTTCCTGTTTGCATTATATCCTGTAATATATAATATTGAGGCATATGTACCGGCAATCAAGACGGCTTCAGACACTGTTCAAAGATTTTTGACAATTCCGAATCTGAAAGAAGCACCTGCACATATGATCAGAAACAGCGGAGGTTATTCAATGCCTGCTGCTGCAGTAATTATTACGGCTATCCTTCTTCCTGTTTTATCAGGAGCAACTCAAATGCTGAATATCCGTCTTAATCAGGCAGTTTCCGGACAGCAGATTGATAAAGATAATCCGATGGCAGGTACGATGAAGACGATGAATACTACAATGCCTTTATTATCTGTGTTTATGGTATTTACATTGCCGACAGGTATTGGTCTTTACTGGATTGTCAGTGCAGTTGTGCGTACGGTTCAGCAGATTGTGATCAATCGTTATCTTTCTAAAATATCTGTTGAGGATTTAATTGAAAAAAACAGGGAAAAAGCGCAGCAAAAAGCGAAAAAGCGTGGGGAAAGAGCTGAGAGAATTAATGAGATGGCTCAGACAAATACGAAGACGTTAAAGGATTCAGCAAATCATAAGACAAGTAAAATGTCAGAAAAGGAAAGAGAAGCAAAGGTAGAGCAGGCAAAGCAGAGAGCAAGAAATGCAAAGCCAGGAAGCCTTGCAGATAAAGCAAATATGGTTAATAAGTTTAATAGGAATAATTAGGGGGCAAATTATTATGGATTATATTACAGTATCTGCTAAAACACTTGACGATGCAATTACAGAAGCGTTAGTTCAGTTGGGAGTAACAAGTGATAAATTAGATTACGAAGTAATTGAAAAGGGAAGCGCTGGATTTTTTGGGATTGGTATGAAACAGGCTGTAATTAAAGCAAGAAGAAAAAAAGAAGAGCCTGTGAAAGATGATATTAAAAAGGAAGAAAAGATTTCAGAGGTAAAGGAAATAAAAACGGCAGAAGAAAATCCGGTAAAAGAAAAATTTGAAAGACAGCCGAAGAAAGATTATAATCGCAGATATAATAAGAAAGATCATAAAAAAGATAATCGCAGGGAGCCAAAGAAAGAAAGAAAGGAAGAAATAAAAGAAGAAGTGAAAGCTCCTGAAAAGAAAGAGCTTGTACTTGCTTCGGTTGAAGATAATACTGTTGTTACTTGTAAAAAGTTTATTGAGGATGTTCTTGCATGTATAGATATGAAGGATGTAGTAATAACAACAAGTATTGATGATGAGGGAGCTCTCAATATTAATCTGGACGGACCGAATATGGGATTGTTGATCGGAAAGCGCGGACAGACTTTGGATTCACTTCAATATCTGACAAATCGTGTCGCTAATAAGATGCAGGATGGATATGTAAGAGTGAAACTTGACACGGAAGATTATAGAAGAAGAAGAAAACAGACTCTTGAGAATCTTGCTAAAAATATTGCAAGTAAAGTAAAGAGAACAAGAAGAAATGTATCTCTTGAACCGATGAATCCTTATGAGAGAAGAATTATACATTCTGTACTTCAGTCAGATCCGGCTGTATCTACTCATAGTGAGGGGGAAGAACCATATAGGAGAGTAGTCGTAACATTAGTTCGCAACAGGTAATTAATAGAAACAGGGGTTGAGAATACCTCTGTTTTTTTATATGATAATCCAAAGAACATATCACAATACATGTTCCAGCAGGGCGGATGGACTTCGTACGATGAAATGTGATAAAGTGAATTACACAAAATTGGAGGATATGATGAATCAAAAATATTCTGATACAATAGCTGCTATTTCTACTGCTGTAAGCAGTTCTGGAATAGGGATTGTAAGAATGACAGGAAAAGAAGCATTTGAAATTGCAGATAAGATATATGTTGGAAAAAAAGAGAAGCATTTAGGTGATCAGAAATCTCATACAATTCATTATGGATTTATAGAAGACAGTGGAAGGACAATTGATGAAGTTCTTGTGATGCTTATGCGTGCTCCTCATAGTTATACGGGTGAGGATACGGTAGAAATCAATTGTCATGGCGGTGTGTATGTTGTAAAAAAAGTACTTGAGATATTGATTAAATATGGTGCGAGACCTGCAGAACCTGGAGAATTTACAAAGCGTGCATTTTTGAACGGGAAACTTGATTTATCTCAGGCAGAAGCTGTAGGTGACTTAATATCTTCACAAAATGAGTATGCACGACAAAGTTCTGTAAATCAGTTAAAGGGAAGTGTTAAGAAAGAAATAAATGAAATCAGAAAAGAAATCATCTATCATACGGCATTTATAGAAACTGCTCTTGATGATCCGGAACACATTAATGTAGATGGATACGGCGAGACATTAAAAGAGGTGGTTGATCATTTACTTGCAAAGATAAAGAAACTATTGTCTACCTGTGATAATGGAAGGATTATAAAAGAGGGGATCAGTACGGTTATTGTGGGAAAGCCTAATGCTGGAAAGTCATCTTTGTTAAATGCACTGTTGGGTGAGGAACGTGCGATAGTAACGGATATTGCTGGTACTACAAGGGATGTGCTTGAAGAACATATTAATCTGCAAGGAATATCTTTGAATATTATGGATACGGCAGGTATCCGGAATACGGAAGATATTATTGAACGTATAGGAGTAGATAAGGCGCGGGATCATATTGAAAAGGCTGATCTGATTTTATATGTGATTGATGCCTCCTGTGCTCTGGATGAAAATGACAGAGAAATCTTTGAGATGATCTGTAATAAGAGGTCAATTATTCTTTTAAATAAGTCTGATCTAAAAACTATTGTGAAAAGGAAGGATGTAATAGATGAATTAGAACTTGCAAAAAATAAAATAATTATATATGAAAATGAATTTAATTATGCAATTAGAATAGCAGAGATATCAGCAAAAAATGAAAGTGGTATTAAGGAACTTGAAGAAATTGTAAAGGAAATGTTTTTTGGAGGAGAAATTTCTTTTAATGATGAAATATATATTACAAATGTAAGACATAAGGCTGCATTAAAAAGTGCATATGAATCTTTATGTAAAGTCAATGAGAGTATTGAAATGAATATGCCAGAAGATTTCTATTCTATTGATTTGATGGATGCATATGAATCATTGGGAAATATTACAGGTGAAACAATAGGAGAAGATTTGGTAAATGAAATATTCAGTAAATTCTGTATGGGAAAATAAAGATAAATATGATGTGGTTGTAATTGGCGCGGGACATGCGGGCTGTGAGGCGGCGCTTGCCTGTGCAAGACTTGGACACAGGACAATTGTTTTTACAGTTAGTGTGGATAGTATTGCTTTGATGCCATGCAATCCCAACATCGGAGGGAGTTCTAAAGGACATCTTGTAAGAGAAATTGATGCTTTAGGAGGCGAGATGGGAAAAATAATAGACCGTACTTTTATTCAATCTAAAATGTTGAATAAATCGAAAGGGCCGGCAGTGCATTCCCTTCGTGCACAAGCGGATAAGGCTCTTTATAGCCGTACTATGCGGCAGGTTTTAGAAAATGAGAAGAATCTTGAAGTAAAGCAGACAGAAGTTGTAAAAATATTAGTTGATAAAAACAGGATTACGGGCGTGCAGACTTTATCAGGAGCTGTCTATCGCTGTCAGGCGATTATTTTATGTACAGGCACATATCTAAAAGCCCGCTGTATCTATGGAGATGTAAGTACGTATACAGGACCTAATGGGCTTCAGGCTGCAAATTATCTTACAGATAGTTTAAAGGAGCTTGGGATTAAGATGTATCGTTTTAAAACAGGAACTCCCGCAAGAATTGATAAGAATACAGTAGATTTTTCTAAGATGGAAGAACAACTTGGCGATGAGAAGGTTATACCATTTTCTTTTGCAACAAATCCTGATGATGTACAGATAGATCAAGTATCCTGTTGGCTTACTTATACGAATAAAGAGACACATGATATTATAAGAAGAAATCTTGACAGGTCTCCTCTGTTTTCAGGAATGATAGAAGGTACTGGCCCCAGATACTGTCCGTCAATTGAAGATAAAGTTGTAAAATTTGCAGACAAGGAGAGACATCAGGTATTTATAGAACCAGAAGGACTTGAAACGAATGAAATGTATATTGGCGGTATGTCCAGTTCTCTTCCTGAAGATGTCCAGTATGAGATGTACCGGACTGTGCCGGGACTTGAGAATGTTAGGATTGTGAGAAATGCTTATGCAATTGAATATGATTGTATTGATGCAAGGCAGCTAAAGCCTTCTCTGGAATTTAAAAATATAGAAGGGTTATTTAGCAGCGGTCAGTTCAATGGAAGTTCAGGATACGAAGAGGCAGCAGCGCAAGGGTTGATTGCAGGTATTAATGCTTCGAGAAAAATCAATGATCTGTCTCCTGTTATACTGGATCGTTCGGAAGCATATATCGGTGTTCTTATTGATGATCTGGTAACAAAGGAAAGTCATGAACCTTATCGTATGATGACGTCAAGAGCAGAATATCGTCTTTTGCTTCGTCAGGATAATGCAGATCAACGATTATCGGAAAAGGGATATGAGATTGGATTAATATCTAAGGAAAGATATGAAAAACTTAAATTCAAAGAAAAACTTATTGAAAATGAAATAAAAAGACTTGAACATGTGACAGTCGGAACAACTGGAAATGTACAAGCGTTATTAGAAAAGTGTGGAAGTACACCCCTATTGTCTGGAAGCACTATTATAGATTTAATTAAACGTCCAGAATTATCTTATGAATTATTAGAGGAAATTGATACAGGCAGACCGGAATTTCCAACAGAGCTTAAAGATGAAGTGATTGAACAGATTAATATAGCTATTAAATATGACGGATATATTAAGCGGCAGAAAAAGCAGGTAGAACATTTTAAAAAGCTGGAAAATAAGAAAATACCAGAAAATATTAATTATGATGAAGTTAAAAGCTTAAGGATTGAAGCGGTTCAGAAATTGAAGGAATATTGTCCGATTTCTATAGGCCAGGCATCAAGAATATCTGGAGTTTCGCCTGCAGATATCTCTGTATTATTAGTATATTTGGAGGAAAAAACAAGATGTAATAATTAGTTTAAGCAAGATATTCAGGTAGAACGGTATTTTGATATCAGTATTAATGAAATTCAATAAGAGGATACTTAAATATGAAGGATATTTTAAAAGAAGAAATAAATAAAATAGGCATACAGTTGGATGATGAACAGATGAATCAATTTTTAAAGTATTATGATTTACTTACAGAATGGAATAGATTTATGAATCTTACGGCTATAACTGATTATAAAGAAGTTATACAGAAACATTTTGTAGATAGTCTTTCTATAATAAAGGCTATTGATATTGAATATCTGCAGGAAGATAAACATCTTATAGATATCGGTACGGGAGCAGGATTTCCAGGAATTCCGATAAAGATTGTATTTCCAAAACTAAAGATAACACTATTGGACTCATTAAATAAGCGTATTAAGTTTTTAAATGAAGTGATAGGTGGATTAAAACTGAAAGATATTGAAGCAATACATGGCAGAGCGGAAGACTATGCAAGACATGAAAAATACAGAGAACAATATGATGTATGTGTATCAAGGGCGGTTGCGAATCTGTCTACTCTTTCAGAATATTCTTTGCCTTTTGTAAAAACTGGAGGATATTTTATTTCTTATAAAGCGGAAAACATAGAGGAAGAGATTAAAAATTCAAAGAACGCTGTTACATTACTTGGAGGGAATATTGATAAAATAGTAAGATTTAATCTTCCTGATACAGATATAAAAAGAGCATTTATAATAATTAGAAAAGAAAAACTGACTAATAAGAAATATCCTCGAAAGTCTGGAATTCCATCAAAGGAACCTCTTAAGTAATAGGAGGTTCCTTTGATGTTTCACGTGAAACATTTTTGCAAATGGCTTTAGAGTGAACAATAACTATTTTCTGGTAAAAAAGATGTTTCACGTGAAACATTTTGTGGATATATAGAATAAAAAGTGTTATACTAGTAATACACGAAAAAGAAAGGTGATTAATATGGGAAAAATAATAGCCATTGCAAATCAAAAGGGTGGCGTAGGAAAAACTACTACAGCTATTAATTTATCCGCATGTCTTGCTGAAAAAGGTAAGAAAGTTCTTTCAGTGGATATGGACCCACAGGGCAATATGACAAGTGGACTTGGTTTGGATAAGAATTCTGTAGAAAATACAATTTATGATTTGATAATAGGGGAAGTAAGTATTGATAAAGCAGTAAAAAAAGATGTTCATGGTAATTTGGATATAATACCAACTAGCATTGATTTATCAGGTGCTGAAATTGAACTATTGGATGAAGATAATAAAGAATATATTCTTAAAAATGCTTTATACAAAATAAAAGATGATTATGATTTTATAATTATTGATTGTCCACCATCTTTGAGCATACTTACTATTAATGCAATGACTACAGCAGATTCTGTTCTTGTACCAATTCAATGTGAGTATTATGCATTGGAGGGACTGAGTCAATTGATACATACGGTAGAACTTGTACGGGACAGGCTGAATCAAAATCTTATCATAGAGGGCGTTGTATTTACAATGTATGATGCCAGAACAAATCTTTCTTTGCAAGTTGTTGAAAACGTTAAAGATAATTTGGAACAGAATATATATAAAACAATTATTCCGAGAAATATAAGACTTGCGGAAGCGCCGAGTTATGGGATGCCAATTAATCATTATGATGCAAAATCAGCGGGGGCAGAAAGTTATATGAGATTAGCAGATGAAGTAATATCTCAGGAATAAATATAAAGGAGGAATAAAAATATGGCCGCTAGAAAAAAGGGGCTTGGAAAAGGTTTGGACAGTTTGATACCTGACAATAAATCTGTTAAAATAAATCAAACAGAAAAGGTTTTAAAGTCATTAGAAAACGGTGATGTTCAAGTTGAATCAGAATCCGGTGAACAAATGATTAGTATTAATAAAGTAGAACCAAATAGAGATCAGCCGCGTAAGAAATTTGAAGAGGATGCTTTAATGGAATTGTCTGATTCAATTAAACAATTTGGTGTACTTCAACCACTTCTTGTAAGAAAGAGAAAAGATTATTACGAAATTATTGCCGGTGAACGCAGATGGCGTGCAGCTAAGATGGCAGGAATAAAAGAGATTCCAGTAATCATAAAGGATTATACAGAGCAGGAAATTATAGAAATTGGATTAATTGAGAATATACAAAGAGAAAATCTTAATCCAATAGAAGAAGCTGCAGCATATAAAAGATTGTTAGAAGAATTTAATTTGAAACAGGATGAAGTAGCAGAACGTGTTTCTAAAAGCAGAACAGCAGTTACAAATTCAATGCGTCTTTTAAAATTATGCGAAAAAGTACAGCAGATGGTAATTGATGATATGATATCTACCGGACATGCCAGAGCACTTCTTGCAATTGAAGACGCAGATTCACAGTATGAATTGGCAGTAAAGATATTTGATGAAAAGCTAAGTGTAAGAGATGTAGAAAAACTTGTCAAAGACATAAAAAATCCGAAACGGCCAAAAGTAAAAAAGATAATTGAAAATGAATTTTTATATAATGATCTTGCAAACAGAATGAAAGATGTAATGGGAACAAAGGTAAATATAGCTGCAAAAGGGAATGGAAAAGGGAAGATAGAGATAGAATATTATTCGGATGACGAGTTAGAACGAATGTTCGACATGATTATGAGTCTTGGAAGGAGAGAATAAATACTTATGGAAAGCAGAATATTAAATGCATTGGGAATAGATC
>ERZ778514.1362-NODE-1362-length-18442-cov-4.633165_pt1 | contig 18442 bp, 20 predicted proteins | sample MGYA00510344_ERZ778514 | MGnify/ENA primary metagenome ERZ778514 (study PRJEB29527, sample SAMN07138968) | mouse gut metagenome | material: feces | host: mouse | place: China:Nanjing | collected 2016-01-25 ... | reverse complement strand
TTTTGGTTACACAGGGACGGGAGTTGAGGTAAAACTCCTGCCCCAGGTGTCATACAATTAATGAAATTTTGAAAGTTTCACCATTTATTTTTAGAATTAATGAGTGGTTATCCCTGTAAATAATTTCGCGTTTACCCAAATCGAATTCTTTGTGGTGGTTAGGACATAAGAGCAAAATGTTTTCTAAAGTTTCTTTTCCTTTGTCACATTTGGGGTCAATATGGGCAGCCTCAACGTAGTAGGTGCCATCCCGTTTCAGAATGGATTTCCCGCAAAGCTGGCATTTAAATTTCCTCAAATATTTGATTATGGCTATTGATTCATTGTCGCGTTTATTTCTTATCCCTTTGTAGGTTTCGGTTCTGTCTTGTTGATTTTGGCGTTTGGATAAGAGGTTTAATAGCTGTTCTTTTGTTTTTCTTGATTTTCTTAGTTTTTTTATGTAGCGTTGTTGTTCTTTTTCATTTGTTTCACTGTTGAAGTCAGTATCTATGGATTCTGTTTGTACGATTTCTGATTCGGAAGGAATAAATGACAGGTTAAAGATATTGTCCTGAATTTTAGTGAATTTCAGTTTGGGGTATGGTCTATGTTGAGTATCGGGATACAAATCACTGAATATTTTCCCCAAGTTGCTGAACCATCTGATTTGCACCCGAAAACTTCTGTTGTTTATGATATAGGCATTATAAGAATGCCCATTAAATTTGAGTATAATTTCTCTTTTTTGCCCTGCTAAAAATTTTTTGCATTGAAATAATCCAAGACCTCAAAGGGGATACCTGAGCCTTTATACTTGAAAAAAGATTTATCACAGTTTTTTATTACAGTTTCATGATTCACAACTTCCCATGAATGATATATCTTTATTTCAGGCTCTTTCATCGTTGGTAAATTTAAGTAAGCTAAAGATAAATATTTTTCCATTATTATAATGTTTTTATCTATGGATGTTTGGTGAGATGAAATAAAGTTGTATCTTTGAGGTGCATGTCATTAATCAGAGAAGCAGTGAACCTGCTTCAATTTCAGTAGCGGGATTTTTTATGTCCGCTAACTCGATACACGGTTCCGTACCCCCGTGGGGAGCATTAATGTGCCTCCGGCTTCTCTGAGGTGACATGCAACGGGAAAGGCGGAACCGTCTTTTTATTTCCGCCCTCACTCCAAATATCAAAAATTATGAGTACCGTTGATTTTACACCGGAGAAAAACAATGGACCGCAACGGCTGACGCGAGGTCAGAGGCGGTTGGAAAGGCTGTTTAAGATGGCCGGGAAGTATGCTTTGACGAGCAAGAAGGGTTATTCACATTACAGGGATGCGCTGGATTTTATGCAGGATGATGCGGGAATGATGGAGGCGTTGTTCCGGACGCTGGATTGTTCGTGGACAGACGGGCTGGCAGAGATTCAAAGGGCCTGCAATTATTACATTATGTATGGCGGATGCAGCCGGGAGGAGAAGGAGCGGGTTGGATGGGCTATGGGGAAATGGATGGTAATGGCGGCAAAAATCGGGTCGTTTGGCCGGTTGATTTCTGAGAAGCTGTATTATTATGAGCAGATTGGCAGCGAGCTGGAGGAAATTATGAGGATAAGGGCCAAGAATGCGATGGTTTAGTTGTTTACCTGTAAAATATGAGAAGTTATGGCAAAGGTTGATGTAAGGAAAAACAGGGCAGAAATGCCGGAAAGGAGAAATGTATTGAGGAAGGTAATCAGCCCGACAGTGACCGAGGTGGCTGTGGAGATTAAGACGGAGACGCCGGAGGTGCATTATCTGAAGGTGCAAGGTTTGTTTGAGGAAGGAAGAAAGGAGGTTCCTTTTTTACGTTTGAAGGGGAAGTGGATGAGGGAAGCCGGGATTGTAGAGGATTCGTATGTGAGTGTGACGGTGATGGAGGGGTTGCTGCTGATCCGGAGGGTGCGGAGTAAGGTGGGATGATTGAAGGGGATAAAAAGAGACCGCCATTTATTTAATTTATGACGGTCTTTTTTATTCTGCTTAGATTTTATTATGAATATTAAAATAGTGTTAGCTCTACTTTTTCCTGCTTTCTCTCTTGTCTTGTCACAGGCTGAAAGTTATAAATTAATGCTTCTACTATGGAGTTTCTGTTTTCTACTTTACCTCCACTATGATAAAAATGGTCTTTAGTTTGAATATTAAAACAATCCCAATACTTCGTAATCATTTCATTTTCCCGATAGGCATTGTGATGCCATGTTGAAAGTATAAATTTAGCTTTTGTATTGGAAAGTAGATGAAACAAATGTTCTTCATCTGCTTCTGTCCAGCCATTATAATAATCAACATAGCGACCAAAATATGGTGGATCGCAATAAATTATATCTCCCTCCCCTGCCATTGTAATTATTTCCTCAAAATGTACATTATGAAATGTCCAAGGTTTAGATAGGATTATACGTTGGATTGCTTCTACTTGATTACATATTTTAGTAATATATGGAGCTGCAAATCTATTAGGCTTTTTGCAGAAAGGAATATTCCATTCACCTTTTTTATTGAAACGCATCATGCCATTAAATCCCGCCCGCGATAAAAATATAAAATCTAAAGGAGAGTTTTCTCTATTAAAACGATTTTTGATTTCTCTATAATAAGCATATCCATTTTCTTCTGCACAAGCTAAAATATTTCCCGCTTCTTTCAAGTACTCCCTCATTAAAGATTTATTAATAATTCCATTTTGCAAATCGGTATAAAACCGAATAATGTGCGGATTGGTATCTCCCACAATAAACCGACCTTGCAAAGGAGAGTTAAAGCCAACAACACCAGTACCAAAAAACGGCTCATACCAATTAGCATTTAAAGCAACTCCAGAGGATAAAACAAGATTATTAATCCAATCAACTAATTTTGTTTTAATTCCCTGAGATTTAATAGGAGGTATATATGTTTTAGTTTTCATCAGAGATATTTTTTATTTTATCTAAAATCTCTACGTTTTTCTGTTTATATTCTTTATACGAAAGAATATTAGTATAAGGAGGTTTTTCTAAACCTAATTCTTTAGCATCCTTAGCATTGAGATAATACATCCAATAGTCATCAAATACTTCTTCTCCTAACTCTGCAAAAATACCTTTCCCTTCTGTCAATTTATCAATTGTATTGACTGAACCTATGTTTTTTGTATTTCCACTTCCAGGACGATCACAAGCAATTTTATATTTTGGTTGTAAAAAGAATTGAAAATCTCTTATCACAGATTTTATCTGATCAAAGTTTTCTAAACTATATATCTCTTTTTCATTAGATAGATTTTTATTTTGAGTGTAAATAACCCCTAATACTAAGTGTGATTTATATTGTCCATAAGGGAAAGTTGTATTTTTAGTAGAGGTTCTTTCCCTAAAATACCCTGAAAAAGCTCCTAATGTCATTGATTTTATTTTATTTTTTGAATCCCGAAAGGTGCTTTTAAAATCGACAGCAAATAAATTTCCTTCTGCATCCAAAAAGGTCATGTCAGGATAGAAATTTTGTTCTTTAGGTAATATTAATTTTAAACCATTTTTTTCAGCAAAATGGTTTAAAGGTGGAATTAAAAGTATTTCTATTATTTTGGAAACAACTTTTGTATCAAGTGTTATCGTATAGATTCTTTTATAAATATCAATAAAGCCTTTTACAATCCAATCTCCTTTATCTGTAGCCAATAGTTGATTATATGATTTTATTTCCTCGGTAAGTAGATTGAAAAATTGTTCTTTTGTCATAATACGTTTTTTAAAGTATTGTAGAAAATAGTAAGGTACAAACTTAACAAATATTTTTTAGTACTAAAGGAGAAATAATTTAATGAGGTCTAAGATTTTCCACAAAAATCCACAAAGCGGTGAAGGAATGGAATGAGAGGGTGCAGTATTGGGGGAGGATGAGGTGGTAGTGGCCGGTGCGGATGTGGATGCGGGCATGGAAACGAGCGGCTTTGCGCTGGAGGCGGCGGAGGTTTTGGGGTGTGAGTTTTTTGAACATGGGTTTTGGATTATCAGGGGTTAGTCTTTGGTTAGTGGATTTGGAACCGGAGGTGAACGGGTGCGGATCATGAGGACGAGGGATTAACGGGTGATGTATAGGAAGATTTCGCGGTGGGTGGCCTGGATGGCACGGGCGAGGGTTTCGAGCTGACGGAGGGCGGAGCGGGATTCGGTGAGGCAGCCGTTGCGGAGGTCGATGCCAGGGAGGATGCAGCCGAGGGTGTCGGCGGAGGTGTTTCCGGCATGGATGAGGATGCCGGAACGGTGGGGAACGTCGCAGAGGCAGAGTTTTTGGAGGCCGTGACGGGGGCTGTCGTGGAATTTGAGCCGGTAGGCGGCAAAGGGGACGGCGGTGTTGGCGGTGTTGTGGAGGGTGTTTTCCGGCGGATAGTATGGCGGTTCGAGGGTGCGGACGTAGAGCCGGTTCCGGTAGAGTATGGAGCCGATGGTCCGGTCGGTGTAAAATTCTTCACGGATGAGGATGAGGGTGTTGAGGTTGGTTTGCATGGTGTCAGGGGTTTTAAGGTTTGGGACGATAGTTTTTACAGGCTTTTTGTTTTGCTGAGACGGTGCGCTGTTTCTGGCCGTAGCAGCGGCCAAGCTCCCGGTTGAGGATGTTGGGGTCAATGAGGAAGTGGAAGCAGCGGCCACAGTAGTAGGTGCGTTTTTTCATGTTGGGAAATGTTTACAGGGTTTGGAATGGGGTTTGATTTTTGCCCACGCGCAGGCGCGGGGGTGTTGATGACAGAGTTGAGCCGTCCGGAGGTTAAAAGAAGTGACTTCCGGGAGGGGCGGCAGAAGCGGTATTGAGACGGTGGTGGTTTCATGGTTGCAGGTTTTAAGTGAGTTGCAGGATGTTGACACCGATTTCTTTGAGGCGTTCGTATATGCAGCGGAGGATGGCAGAGCAGCCGAGACGGATGATGTCGCGGAAGGTGGCGGGGATGAAGGTGCAGTAGTCGTGCCGGATGATGTTGCCGGCAAATTCGGTGCAGAGGGTGGTGAGGTCCTCAAAAACAAAGCGGTCGACGGCAGCGGTGACGCTGCGAAGGGCACTGAGGGTCTGGGACAGTCCCCAGAGTTTACCCCGGACGAGGAGGCGGGGCGGGATGTCTTCGTATTTTTTGTATTCGGAGAGGAGGTTTTTGCAGAGGTATTTGCAGAGGTAGCGGGTGAGGTCGCGGACTTTGCGGACGCTGTGGATGTCGGTGCTGTTGGGGTTGCGCCATCCGGAAGCGTAACCGGCGATGTAGCGACGGCGGAGGGTTTGGGTGTCGGCTTGGTTGATGTAGTGGTTGTGGTAGTCGGTGAAGGTGTGTATTTCGGCGTTCATGTGTTCGGCGTATGCGTCGATGTAGCCGAGTTTGTTTTGGATGCGGTTCCATTTTTGGCGCAGGATGGTGGCGTTGATGAAGATGTTTGTGAGGAGGTGGAAGTGGATGTTTCCGTTTTGTTGTTTTTCGGCTCTCCAGACGTAGTGTAGCATTCCGTTTTGTTCGCGCAGTTCGGTGAGGAGCTGGTTGAAGAGACGGGATTTTATGAGTTGGTCGGAATGGCGTTGGGGGCTGCTGAGGGTGAGGGTGATTAAGGATATGCGGTATTTTACCCAGCGGCGTGTGTCGCGGTTGTATGCACGTTTTGTTTTGGAGAAGAAGAGGAGCCATTTGATGGCTGCCTGTATGCGGCGGGCCGCTTTGGGAGAGATGATGCCTTCCGGGTCGTTTTGACGGGGCCGGCACCAGCGGCAGGGACGCGGGAAGTCGTCTTCACGGCGGGGGCGGGTTTGGAGGTGTTGGTCATAGATGGCGATTCCGTGGGGTTTTATGGATATGGATGGGATGGTAATCATGTTTTTTGAGTTGTGGGATGATTAGATAAACCAATTGTGTGTCGCGGGTTGGGGGTGTCCGGATGGGGGGTGCTCTCCCCCACCCGGCTTTCAGGTATCAAAAGAATTGTGGTGGCCGGTTGTCGAGGATGAGGTCGGCAATGTCGATGCCGCGCTGGTGTTCGTCGAGTGTGGCGGCACGTTCGATGCAGTCGGAGACGTGGAGCTGGCAAGGGACGATGCGGGTGATGGTTTTGGCTCTGAGGGTCCAGAAACGATATGCTCCGGCGTCGGGTATGGCGTTGATGATGCGTCCGGAGAGCGGCAGGAAGCGGTCGGGTGTGAAGTTGTATTTGCCCCCGGTGGCGAGCCAAAGGAGTTTTGGGTAGGTGACAGAGCAAATGAGTGCTGTTTTTTCGCTTTCGACGATTCCGACGGGTTTAAGGGGATGTGCCGGGAGGAGATGTTCTCCGAAAAGGCATTGGCGGAGGCGGAAGTCGCGGGGGAGTTTCCCCTGGGAGATGAGGATGCGGTGGAGCCAGTTGAAGGAGCCGGCGCGGTCTTTGATGCGGTGTCCGGTAGCCAGGTTGTAGGCCATGATTTTGGCTGTACGGCAGTAGCCGGCGGCGTCAATCTGAGGGAAAATGATGCGGCCATAGGTGGCGGACTGGAGCCGGTAGGTGTCGATGAGCTGGCGGAGTTGAGCGGCAGAGAGGTGAAGCCGGTCGGCGAGGAAGCGGAGGAGCGCGGTTTGTTCGGGCTGCGAGGCGAGCGCAGAGGTGGTGAACAGTACGGAGGAGATGGTGGAAAAGGTGTCCGGTTTGTCTTCCGGAGGCGAGGGAACGGCGGCAACAGGCGGCGGGGTGATTCCAAGACGGCGGAGGTGGTGGAAGTACTGGCGTGGGGTGTAGTGGTAACCACAGGATTGGATGCGTTCGCAGCGTCCTACTTTTTCGTTGAGGATGTGACCGGTGAGGGTGTCGATGTAGCGGACGAAACGATGGGTGGCTCCACAAGCTGGACAGGTGAAGCGGGAGGAGATGCCGTCGTAGGGCTGGAGTTTGTAGCGATAGGTGTTCATGGCTTAGGTGTTTTGGAGTCGTTTGTATTTGGGTGAGGCGGCGTTTTCGATTTCGGAGAGGTCGAAAAGGGTTCGTCGACCGATTTTCACGGCCTGTATTTTTCCGGAGTTAATCCATGCGTGGACGGTGGAGAGGGTGACGTGGAATTTTTCGGCTACTTCTTTGCGGGTGAGGTAGCGTTTTTCGTCGGGGATGAATTGGTGGAGGGTGCCGGTGAGGGCCTGGTTGACTGCTTCGGTGACGATTTGTTTGAGGTCGCCGAGGGATACGGGGATGATGATTGATTGTTCCATAACTTGAGTTTTAAAGTTGTGGAACAAAAGAATGGAAGAACGGAGGGGATATGAATAGCTATCCATTGCAGCAGGAGGTGCAATATGCTGCAATGGGTTGCAATGTTATTTGAGGCAGTTCCGTATCTGGTCGATGGTGCGGAGGGTTTCGGAGTTGCGGTTTGAAAGGTAGTTGTATTGTTTTCCCCGGAGGGAGTTGTAGTTGAAGGGGCGGTGTTTTTTGTTGCAGAAGCAGAGGTGTGCGGTGCGCCATTTGTCGCGCTGGTCGGATATTCCGAAGAACATGTCGATGAAGTAGGATAGTTCGGCGACGGTGTGAAGCCAGAGGATGGGTTGCCAGGAGGCTGAGGTGCCGATGCCGTAGAATATGTATGCTGTGGTTTGGGGCGGTGTGGTTGGCGGAATGAGTTGGTGTCGGATGAGCAGGGTGTGGAGGTGTTGTGGTTCGGAGGCCTGGAAGGCATAACGGTTGAAGTGGGGTTTTGCCGGCGGGAGGTCGGGCAGGTTGTCCGGAAGACCGGAGAGGGAACGGAGTTGGTCGATTGTGGGCCGGATGTGGTTGTAGGTGTCAGCGATGAGGGTAATGATGCGGTCGAGCTGGGTGTGTTGGTCGGCTGAGAGGCTGGTATGGAGGTTGGGGTTTGTCCATTGATGCCGGATGTTTCCGATTTGTGTTGCGGTGTGTTTTATCTGGCTGTCGAGTAGTTTGAAGAAGAGAAGAAGTTGGGTGGTTGTGAGGCATAGTTCGATGATTTCGGCGGATATGGTTTCAGCTGAGCAGGTTTGGAGGTGGTGGAGGAATTGGGCGAGTGTGAGGGTGTGTAGGCAGGTGTTGAATGTCAGGGGTGTTTTTGTTTTCCGGGTTGCGATGTCGTTGAGTTTGTCGGTCAGGAGGGTGACGAGTTTGAGGAAGCAAAGGGTTTTGTTGAGGGTTTTCATAGGTTTGTTATTTAGGAGGTTAGTTTTTCCAAACGATGGTTTTGAAGGAGTTTGGCGGACCTCCTACAGGATGTGATGGTATGCTGATGCACGCCCTCCCGGCGTGCATCAGGGGGGCTGGCGGTTGATTGCATGGTTTTAGGGGGATGTTGTTTTTTCAAGTGGTTTTGTTGAAGTATTTCATTTTACTGAAACGGATGGCGTTTTCTTCGGCGGTGACACGTATGTATTTCAGAAATTCGGTTTCGGTTTGATGGCCGGTGAATTTCATTATTGAAAGCAGGTCCATTCCGTCTAAGTAGAGAAGTGTGGCTCCTGTACGACGGGCGGTGTGTGTGGTGACGAGGGTGTATTTGGGAATGATTTGTGTTTGTCTTTTGGCTCCTTTTATGGTGGTGTGTTCTATTTTTTGTGTGATTTTTGCCCGTAAACAGATGAGTTTTATGTTGTCGTTTAGCATTTGGCTGTAGGTGCGCGGGAGCTCATTCCGGTATTTTGCCAGGATTCGGGTGAGGCGCGGTGTGCATGGGATTACAACTTTTGCGTTTGTTTTTTGCTGGCGGAGGGTGATGGCTTTTGTTTTGTTGGGGAGGGTGATGATGTTTTCTTTGTTTATGCGATGGTAGTCGGAGTAGCGTTGGAGTGTTTCTACTCCTACCAGGAAGATGTCGCGGCATATGTCAAGCTGGGCATCTTTGGGCGCGCTTAGGTCGAGTTTTTCGATGGCTTCGATTTCTTTGTGGGTGAGGTAGATGGTGTCGGATTCGCAGCTCATGATTTTAAAGCCTTTTTGCAAGGTTTGGAAGTTTGTATGCAATCCTTCCTCACGGGAAGCCGCCATGATTTCTTTTAGTGATTTGATGTGTTTCCCGGTGGTGTTTGGTGAATATTGTTTGTTGTTGAAGTAGTCGACGAGGTCCCGGTATAGTTGCATGTTTATGTCGTTGAAGTCGTATGTTTTGCCCCGGAGGTTCTGGAAGTTGTTGAATTCGGTCTGAAAGGAGGTTTTGTTTTTGATTGTGCCTTTGGCGTAGTTGATTTCGTATTGGCCGTATTTTGTTTTTTTGATGGCTTTACGCTTGCCGGATTCCATTTCGTGGATGTAACGGGCGATGTATTCGTTTAGTGTTTCGGGTTTTAAGGTTTCGATGAGGGGACGGGTTTGTTCGTCTGTGTATTGGTCGATGATGTCCTGTAACCATTTTTTCGGGAAGTTTTGGTTGTCCGCATTGAATTTGGCAAAGACACGACGCTCGATTTCGTTTAAGTGGTCGATGATTTGCTGGGCTGCCTGGTGGGTGAAGGTGTTGTCGTATTTGGCTTTTTGGCTGATGGTGGATTTTTCGCTGTCCCAAGCTTTTACGGGGATGATGTAGGGGGTCTGAGCATAGAGGGTTGTGCCGCGATGGGCAGAGAAGTAGGCGCGAATGGTGGCGTGTTCGCTTTTTTTTGATACTCTGATGTAATAGTTTAATGTGGCCATGTCTGAAAGGTTTTGGGCTTTGTACAAATTTAATGTTTTGCAGAACATTTGCAAAACATTTTCTGTATTTTGCAAAACTTTGTTTTATTTCAAACATGCAGTATTTTCATATAAATCTGATTTACAGCATATAATAAGTATATATAAGTTTAGATAGATTAATGTTTTGAGGTACAAGTGGGACTACATTAAAAATCAAGTAGTTACAAAAAAATGTAACTGCTTTTCTTTTTTCCTTATACATGCAATTTGCATGCAAACTGAAAAAAACTATTCGGTTCTAATAGCCACGTCCTAAGATTAATAACATGATTAGATTCTCCCTTATTTTGCGAGGGGAAATATATATATTCTATCGGGATAATTTTAGAAGAAATCATACAAACGACTCATGTAAAACTTCCACACGTACACAAGATAATCAGACGTTGTACCTCTGAACATCCTATCCAACGTTACACAAGCACAGACGAAATCATTCATTTGTTCCATTCAAAGAATAAATATTTACCCTATTTATCCATTCTTTTAATTACAATTCTAACTACGGGTGGTTTACTACTCGGATATCACTGGGGATTAAAACAAAATAGTAAACATCATTCTCAATCCATCAATATCTATAATCAAATCGTTCAGCAAACACAGCATATAACAAAACTTCGTTGTCAAAAATTGTACGATTGGTATGACTCCATAACAACGGAAGATTCATTATCACTTTGGCTAAATGAATACAGTAACCTAGTTCAGGAAATCTATCAGCAAATTGATTCCATTCTTAAACAAAATATGTGCCCCGGAATATCATCTATACAAGACAACCTTAAACAAACTTGGGAAAAATATTTGGATAGATTATTATAACAAAAATCAAAAAAAATCCTTGACTTCTCCACCTGCTTTAAGAATAAATAATGAGTGAAATGAATAATATACCATTTCATAAATTCAAGAGCCACTTCCAAACTGGAATAATCTCGATGACTTTATGGTCTATCTCTAGGACTTGTTCGGAATCACGCGTGATCACCATTAATTTTTTACATTCCAACACATTCGATAGCTTCAATAAAGCACTTATTTCCCGGTCAAAAGTACCATCACTATTATCAAGATTATAGCAAACTTGAATAGCTACCGCTTCATCCGGAATATAAAAATCCACTTCAACTGCCTGGTTATAAAAAAACACGGCATCATTTCGTCCATATTTACGTAACAAATTGATGGCAACGAGATTTTCCAGCAATGAAGTTTCTCCGTCAAGTAAAAAAAGATTCAGAATCCCGTTATCTGTGAAATAATACTTAGGATTAGTTTCTTTGTCAACAAGCTTACCCGCTATATTTTGGATGGAAGAAATCAACCAAGTATCTTTCGCATATTCAATATAATTGATGATAGTTGTTTTACCGACTTTTACCCCTGTCGAGGAAACGATATTAGCAACCCGAGTAAATGACATAGGTTGCTTTACACTTTCAGCCAACTTTTTAAACAACACACGCAACGCAAAAGTATTTTCCACCGAATGGCGGGCTGCAATATCCCCTAAATAGATCTTTTGATAAACACTGGTCAGATAATCACGCTTGGCTGAAAATTCTGCTCCTTCAGGAAATCCGCCATAGTAAAAATAATCATTGAATTTTCTCAATATCTCCGCTCTGGTTTCAGTCGCAAACAAAGAACGATCATCCACCCTGATATGATTTGCATTCAGGAACTCCTTAAAACTATACGGGTAAACATTAATCGGAATATAACGTCCGCCTAAAGTAGTTTGTATGTCCTGACTCAACATTTTAGCGTTACTTCCGGTAATATAAATCCGGTGTTTGGTATCAGCCAGACGGCGGGCAAATTTTTCCCAACCTGCAACATTTTGAATTTCATCCAAAAAAAGGATGGGCTTCTTTCCATACATTTCCAAATGTACTTCCAAAAGCAAATTCAAATCTTCCAAACACATGCCGACAAGACGCTCATCTTCAAAATTAACGTAAAGCATCTCATCCCAATGAATTCCCTGCGCCAGTAATTGTTGCATTCGCTGATAAAGCAAGAAAGATTTTCCAGCCCTCCGAATACCCACAAAAACATAATTCCCAAACTCCTCAAAAGTGAAATTCCTCGGTATTACCTGATATTTCGGAACCTCTACCTGATTATCTGTAATGACTGACTTTAAAATATTTTTGTCCATCTTGCTACATCTGTCTTGCATACAGGACAAATATAAGCTATTTTTGTCTTGTATGCAAGACAACCTAATTATATCTACACAACTCTCTTAATAAAGATTAGGAGTACCTGCAACGAAGTTATCACCGAATTAAGAAAAAAAGGACGGCTTGAGGATTATGAGAAAACTGAAAAATATTATACCTCAAACAATGTATATTTAACGCTTCGGGATAAGCTCAACAAGGCTATTCAAAACGGCCATAAATTATTAAAAAACACAAAGGAAAATCCTCAATGTTCACATACCCGGATTTTTGAGGTGTTCGACCAATTTCTAAAAATAAATTAATATTCTTCCCCTCTTTTATAACAAAAATTACCGTCCTCTCCTCATAGCATCGAATACAGAAAGGCTACTGACGTCTCCGTCAATCTTCCTTTTTAAAGTTTCCACGTATTCCTTACTCCAAAAAGGATGAGTTAAAAGACATCTTTTATTTTTACTTTCAATCAAGTATAATCCTGATTCTATCTTGTTCACAGTTCCCTTATATTTCTGTGCAACCTTTGTTGCTATTTTCTCTATAAACTTTTTCCAATAAACTATATTAAAGGAAATTTCACTTCCCGATTGCTGGGACAAACGGGCCATATCGAAAGCCAACCGCCAATCCAGCACAGAATGAAACTCCTGATTATAATAATCCCTCAGACAATCATAACAAGAACCCATACATTCTTCACCATGTTTTTCAAGTACCAATTCTTTATAAAGCCGCCCATCCACACGGAGTGGGTCAATCAAAGCTTCCCGTGCAATTTTCGCATCACTGTTCAGATAATTGCAATAACCGGCTCCATTTTCCAGCCGTTCCACAAAAAACACCTGCCCTTCTTTATTAGCAATACGGAAACCCAGGTCCAGTTCATTCGACTCTATATCCAGGCAATCGCAAACCGACTTACGTAATAAATATCCCCAGGATAAATAAGCAGCCCTTACCGCTTTATGATTTACATTTTCTGCCAAAGGATTCAAATCAATATACTGATCTACAGAAGCAATCGTAGCCACTAATACCCCAGTGGTTTTACTGGCAATCAAAGCATAGTTTTCACAATTCTCAACCCGGCCCGGAAGTATTTCCGAAGAACAAAAACGTCCGGAACTATTTTTTAACTTGCCGATTGGAAACAATTGTCCGTCATTGGTATTAATCTGATGTACCAAACCTGTTTCCGGAATCTTATTGGTACAAATCTTCAGTTGGTCCACAATCCGTTCCGTTTCCATTTTCGAATCAGCATCGAGGCAAATCCCGCTCGCATGGGAGGTCCATTCAAATATTCCATTAAAATCCTGTGACGGATTATCGTAATCTACACAAAAGCCCAAAGGAGAACAAACTTTCGCCTCCTCCATTCTCGTCTGACAAGTAGGACAGACGATACGATCCATTTCTTTCACCGTAGTGAATCCACAATTCTTACACAAATAAACTTTCGTATTCAACTCATTCAATCCGTTTTTTTCTGAAATTGCACCGCGATAGGGTTCGTAGTGTACAAAGCCTACGGACTTGAAAACCTTTTTATCTTTCACGACCTCACACCCCGGAGCAAAAGTACTGATAGCCAAATCCAGATTCCGGTCAATCACATGTTCCGGCGGCCATACTTTCGGAGCACATTCATACAAATAACGTGTCCGTGTAGGGAAACCAAACATGGGAAGCAAACCGGCATTACTCAAACGTTCACTTAAAGCTTGTTGCGGATAGTGTTTGCTGTCTTCACAGATACGGTCTACTTCGGAAACGAAATCATTACCAATAAATTTCTCGATGTTTTGCTTATCCGCCCGGGAAATATTAGTTTGCCGACATACCACCTCAATGATTCTTTTGATTTCTTTCTGATTGGTTCCAATCCAACTGATTACCAGACTTCTATTTTCCCTCCATTTTGCAGCAAGACCAAACTGACCATGTACATTATCATTTTCACGCCCCGGTCTGTCGAAACCTGTGAAAACCTTATTCAACATCTGTTTCACCACCATTCTCCGGGCTATATCACTACTCCTCAACTCCAGATACGGGTCCCTTGGTTGGGCAGCTACCATTCTCTCGGTTTGTATATAATGCGTCATATCATGGCTATTGGCTTTTGCCACCGTCAACGCCACCGACAAAGCATGTCCACGCCGACCCGCACGTCCGACCCGCTGCTGATAATTAAAACGCTGTGGCGGGACATTCCCCATCATTACAGCAGAAAGGGAACCGATGTCTACTCCGGCTTCCATAGTCGTCGTGACACTTAGCAAATCTATTTCGTCCACTTCGGGTTTCTCATTTTTCAGGAATATTCCCTGGAATTGCCGTTGCCGCTGCATGGAATCCAGTCTGGAAGTTTGTCCGGTCAGTTCCTCACAATGCAAACGATAAGGTTTTGCCGTCGTTGCCAGATACACATAATAATCATCCGTATTTTTTATATCTTTCTCACTAAGCACCGTCGCCGCCCCTAATTTTGCAAAGCAGTTACAACATACTCCACAAGAGGGATTCAAATGTACCGTTTTACACTTAGGACATATCCAAACCGGATCGCCTTCCTCCGCCTTTTTAAAAAAAAGCCCTTCTCCGGTCAAACGGACTTCCTGTTGTTCAATTATATTCTTATTCAACAATATATCCTGCAATTTATTCAGATGATGACGGTCTGTTTTTCGATAATAACCGTCCTGAGGATAAACAGCCTTTGAATAACGAATCACCTGGCGTGGGAATGCACCCGAACGATACCTGGACTCATGACCGCTAATTCTCCATTTTTCACCCAATAATCGTACGACCACATCGGCAAACTGCCGGAAAGTTTCGTCTTCACCCGTCAGATTCAAAGTCATATATCCTAATTTCAACGCCTCAAACGACCTGTTTTTATGAGCAAACACGGTAATCAATTGTTCGATAGAACAACGCCGGACAATACGGTTCCAAAAATCGGTTTCCCGGCCTTCCAAAGGTCCGCTGGCTTTTCCCTTTTCCCATACAAACAAATCCTTCCATTTCATATTCCCGCTTTCCTGGTATTTCGGATGCGGTCCTGCCGGATTTACACCAAGGTTTAATAACTGTTGCCGGACCTTGTCCCCGATAATATACAAAGGAGTTATACCAGCCTTTAGCTGTTTATCCACATTCTCCCTTTCCGCAGCAGACAATTTGTGATAACGGAAAACTTGTAACACCAATCTTGGATGAATTTCTTCCATCCGCTCCAAAACCACTTTCTCCTCCTCCGACAAAGCCTCCTCTCCCTTATCCCTCACCTTTTTCAATACAATCAAAGAAGCATCCTGTGCTTCCAGTGAATTTAAAACAATGTGCCGGAGAATATCCCGGTAATGATCCAACTCAACCCCGGCAGACAATTTCGCCGCAGATTGGCGGCTATCAGAAAACAAAACCAGCTTTGCCGGTTTCCTTTCCTCTTCTGACAATACCCGAATCAATGCATCAGCCAATATCTGGTTTACTTTCTGTACACCCGTATTATACTGGCCAAGCGGAGTAAGGGTGTGCTTATCCTTTACAGGATAGCTTGTTTCGCAACAAGGACATATCTCCGGATATTTTACGGGATAATCTTTGTCGGAGATAAAAACACCACAATTCCCATCCCTGCTCATTTTGACAGTTCCAAATTCCGAATCATAATTACATTTTACCCACTTTTCTTTTTCCGGTAATTCCTGACTACGAGGCCAAAGGGTGTAATATTTATCCGGTTCATCTGTTTCTATATGATCCGGTGACAAATAAGTATGTCCGTGCTCTTCTGCCGCATATCCCCCTAAAAACATTTCTCCGCAATTCCGGCAAATCACCGCTTCCAATACCACGCTACCACATTCGCAAAAGGTTTGAGGAGAACGGTACAATTTCCCGATTTTCCTTTCCGAAGACCTGAATTCTTCTGCAACAGCAGAACAACGGGGATTGGAACAGGCCCACAATCCTTCTATGTTTCTGAAAAAATTATGCATGCGGATAGGTTGTACGGCCATCCCGGCTGCATTTTGAGCAGTACACAAGAGAATTAAAAATCCTTCCAGGGCTGCTTTCGCTTCATTCAACCCCATACCCGAAAACAAAAGGGTTGCCATTTCATCATATTTTTTGGGTACTAACTGTCGTTCTTCATTTTCCAGTACTTTTTTTAAATATTCAGGAACAGCATATTTCCGTACGCAGTCCCACAAGGTATCACATTTCACTTGCTCTAAAAAATGCATGATAGCCTCCTGTTCACCGATATCGCAGCTTTCAGCGGAAAGCTGAATCAACTCCCGGACTGGCAGCTCCACGGAGGGAACATCGACAGGAACATAAGGAGGATTATAAAACATCTGAAAACGTTCCTTATCCTGCACTCCAAAAAATCCGCTCAAATAAGCCCTTGTTTTTTCATTATCCTGCATGGATGCACTCGAAGCCAGAAACTGTACCTGCGGTGAATCCGGGGTCAAGCCTAAACGGTCCAACAAAAGCCTTAACAAATAAGCCACCTCTGTCCCCGCCGTTCCCCGGTAAGTGTGCATTTCGTCCACAACCAAATGGAATATATGCGAAGAATCTTCCTGTAACCACGCCTTTGTTGCTTCAAAAATCGGAGCCTCCTCTTTTCTCATCAGCATAATATTCAGCATAGAGTAGTTAGTAATCAATATATCAGGCGGGGTCTTCTTCATCGTTTTCCGCTCCCAGAGCTCTGCCGAATCTGCTTCAGTACAAGGAACATGATACAAAAGTTCTTCATTGTTTGCTTCACCGGCCGTTTCACAGGCAGCCCTGTATTCCCGATTTGCAATTTCATAATCAGTACCCTCTCCCCGGGGAGTTAATCCCGTATATCTCCCGAAATAAAACCGATGTCCATTCCCGTGCTCATCCAGCCAATCCCGGGCACCTCCTGCCGTCGCGGATTTACTGTTCAAGGCTTTACGCAAACGAATCATCTGGTCTTCCGCCAAAGCATTCAACGGATATAGAATCAATGTTCTGACTGCCCGGGTCCGCTTCTCTTGCCATTGTCTTGATTCGTTCACTAAATCACAAATAACAGGCAAAAGGAAACATTCTGTCTTACCCGAACCGGTTCCCGTCGTAGCTACGATGTGTTTTCTTGCACCGATTGCATTCACTAAAGCCTCAGCCTGGTGCTTATACAGCTTTCTGGGGTTCCCGTCTATATCCGCAAACAATCCTTTCCTTGCAAAATCGGCAAAATCGGAACCAATTCCTGATTGCTGACAAACAAGTTCCAACGTATCACCTTCAGGGTATTTGGGAACCAGTTCAATAATCGGAGGCTGACAAATCACACCCGGTACTTCATATAACTTCCGGCGTTCCCGCGCCAGTCCCTCATCAGCCAAAGGCAGTCCTACCTCTATATATCTCAGGTACATATCCTTTAGGGTTTCCCAAATTTTATACGGATTTTTCATACGATTATAATTTTATTGTTAAGTCCACCGACTTTTTTAATATTTTCTTATGCTCTTTGTTTAAAGACCATTAAAACATTGAAAGGGATCAGTAATTTTAAACGGTTATCTATACAAAAACCGGATTTAAACATCATTTTATCCTCTTCAAATAATTCACAGGATTGAAACAGCATAGCCCAAAATCCGCTCTAACTGAGTACACATTTTTGGAGTAATACAACTAAAGCGGATATTTTTCCTGGCTTCAACGACACCTTTCTCCAAATGCAGAGAAGCAAGGCGTAACAACCGTTCCAATGTAACAGGTAAATAACGGGTACCTTGAAAAACCAATTCCTGTTTTTTCTGCTCATATTCCACCGTCAACCTCTGTTCATACAAAGCCAAATAGCATTCCACCACATTCATTGCTTCCGAATTCCATTGTCTGGCAGGGATTTCATAACATTCCTTATCGAAACCGGCAAAATACTCCCGTGTTCCATCTTCATTCGAAGTCTTATATCTTCCCGGCTTCAAGTTTTCACTTTCCATTACCCAATCCCATGCAAACCTATAGGAGCAATACCTATATTTCAATACAACCTCCCTTTTTTCAAAGCTCTTTATCACATTTTCCAACACCGGATATTGACTTAACATAGGCAATACCTCCACCGGACTGGTCCTCACGTTCCATTCCTGACCCAATTTCCTAATCTCCTCTTTCCCCGCCACCAAACGAAATAATCCCGGACTTTCTCCGTAAACTTTATATTTTGCTGCAATTTCTGCTTTCATATTTTCCGGTATATTCACAGCAATTCCTCTATTTTCCGGTTTGTTATACACTAAGCAAGGTAATGTCCTTGCATATTTACCCTCTCCCGCAAATTCAATTATTCCGGTCCGGAAAAGCGGATAAAATACAGCAGCCAATACATTTGGAAGGGGTATATTGTATGCCTGAGCCAAATCGCTACATGCCCCCTTGATTTGCTCCCAGGAACGTATACCCCAATGTTCCATCCATTTCAGAAACAGGCCTTGTAATTGTTCCGGTTCTATCATTTATCTTCCAGTATTACGCTCAATTCGTCATTCGTCTCTGTTT
>ERZ778514.1360-NODE-1360-length-18458-cov-4.311362_pt1 | contig 18458 bp, 17 predicted proteins | sample MGYA00510344_ERZ778514 | MGnify/ENA primary metagenome ERZ778514 (study PRJEB29527, sample SAMN07138968) | mouse gut metagenome | material: feces | host: mouse | place: China:Nanjing | collected 2016-01-25 ... | reverse complement strand
TGAACTGTTTTATATATCTTTTTTGAAAGTCAACATATGTAAAGAGGTTAAAAAAATCAATATCGTTCCGTTGTAATGTTGATTTGTTTTATATTTAATAGAAATATTCCTAATTAATCCATTTTCGTTCTTTACATTTTCGTTTCGTTCCGTTATAATGGGATAGGAGGTGTGATCATGAAATATTCTATTGAAGTAGGAAAGATTGTAGAAGGCGCATTAAAACACGATCTGACCAAAGTTCAAAATTATACGACGCAATTAGTTGCAAAATTAGAAAATGATGGTGATGCTCGTGCAGCAGCAAAATTTCAGCGCTTACTGTCCGCTCAAGCCGAAACTGCCTTGACACCTATGAGCAGTTCAAGTTCATATTCCATTCCTGTTGATGCCGAATCAAGAATGAATCTTGCTGATGTCATTTATCCGGCCCAGAATGATATTAAGGTTGTTCTTTCAAAGCGAAATGCAGAGAAATTAGAATCTTTTATCTTAAGTTACCAAAATGCTGATAAACTGAATTCTGTGGGGATAGATGCACCGAATTCGTTACTGCTATATGGACCACCAGGATGTGGTAAAACAAAATGTGCTTATTTAATTGCCAAGCAGTTAAATTTACCATTAGTTATCGCGAGATTGGATAGCATGATTTCTTCATATCTTGGTACAACAGCAAAAAATATTCGCAGTTTATTTGAATTTTCTCAGAGAATGCCATGTGTTTTATTTCTGGATGAATTTGACGCAATTGCAAAGGCAAGAGATGATAATAATGAACTTGGTGAACTAAAACGAGTTGTAAATAGTCTTTTGCAAAATATTGATACAATGAGTAAAGATAGTTTAATACTGGCAGCTACTAATCATCATCAATTACTCGACCTTGCAATATGGAGGAGGTTTAATTATAAATTGGAAATTGAGTTGCCGGATATGGATGCTATTGCAGAATTAATTAACCTATTCACAAATAATTTGTACATATTTAGTAAAAAGGAAGTATTGGAAATTTCAACATTATTCATTGGGATGAGTGGTGCGGATATAGAAGAAATAATTACCAAATCCTTACGGAATTCTATTATCCATGATCATCCTTTTGCTATTTCTAATATTTATGAGGAATTTTTTATAACAAAAAATATTCTTCCTCAAAATTGTGATGATTCGCGAAAGCTATTACAAATAAAAGCAAAATATCTACGTGATCGAGATTCTAAAGTTTTTAGTTTACAAGTGATTGCGGATATTTTAGGTAGTTCTAAAACAACGATACAAAAATTAGTAAAGGAGGTTAATTCATGAGTGAAAATAATTTGCCTATAAAGCTGGTTCTTCAAAAAACAACGGATATTATAAAAAATTCGGGTGGTGGTGAAACGAAATTTTTTGGAGAAGTAACACCTCAGCTAAAAGCAGAAATAGCAGATAAGTTTGAATCTCTATTGAGTTTTTATAATGATGTTTTTGAGGAAAGTGAAAATACTCCCGCTATAGGAAAAATAACTGTAAAGCCTGAAGCAATTGCAAAATCCCACAAACCTTCCGACCTATGTAGAAACTGCCCTATTATAGGAAGCGAAGATTTAAATGAAATATATATTAAGGTTAGCAAAAAAGCTGTTCAAGAAACCATAGCATTAGTTAAAAACCCTCCTTCTCAAAAATTCAAAGCCAATATGACCGCCATAGCCGATATTCAGCCAATCAAGCCAGAGGAAAAAATATCTCCTATGATCCATTCCGTTGCGCAAGAAAATTTTGATTCTATCAAAAAAGAAATTAAAATTAAAATATTTGATTTTGATGATGAATTTGATAATACTCAAATATGGGATTATGTGAAACGGAAATTACGAAAATTTGGTTTTGAAAATAAATATAAAATTATTTCATATGGAGAGCATATTAAATTTTTAAAAATAGAAGTTGAGTCCTATGATGATATTATTAAATTAGCTTCAATTAATGGGGTGAAAACAGTTAGTTTTTTTCAAGAATACGCCCTTCCTCGAGATGACTTTTCTACAATTGAATTGCGGACGCTTTTGGATTCCGAGTATAGGGACAGTGAAATTACCATTGGAATAATTGATGGAGGAATAAGTGATGATAATGCGTCTTTAAAGCCTTTTATTGTTGCACGAGAAGAATATGTTAATAAAGTTTATCAAAATCCAAAGCATGCTACATTTATTGCCTCGACTATACAATATGGGAACATTCTGAATAATATCGCCGTTGAGACTTCATATCATTTTAAATTTGTGGATATTGTTGCAATCCCTAATAGTGACAAAGATTATGGTTTAACAGATTCAATATCAGAAGATGATCTTATGGAAATCATCGAAGAAGTAATGATGAAATATTCAAGTTTGACCAAAATATGGAATATGTCATTAGGTATAGAAAATAAGCCATGTGATGGTACGATGTCTGATTTGGGGATATTTTTGGATTATATCCAAGATAAGTATCATGTACAGATTTTTGTTTCAAGTGGGAATGTAAATACTTTACCTCTTCGGAATTGGCCTCCCCAAAGCGGAATCGGAGAACATGACCGCCTTATATCTCCGGCAGATTCTGTTCGAGCGATTACTGTTGGATCTGTAGCGCTATTTGATTCAGATGATTCGATTGTAAATTATAATGAACCTTCACCGTTTAGCCGTAGGGGACCTGGGGCAAACTATGTAGTCAAGCCTGATATTGTTGACTATGGTGGGAATCTTTCTTCTTCATATACTATTGATGGATTAGGTGTAAAAGGTATGGACCCTTATGGAAATATAATTGAAGGGAATGGTACAAGCTACTCAACTCCACGTTCTTTGCAAAAATATGCTTCAATATATGAAGAAATGATTGCCCCGGATTTGCTGCTCGCAAAGGCTATGCTAATACATTCTGCAAGAATGAAGTCACGAGAACTGTTGGATGAACGACCTGACAATATTAAATATTATGGTTTTGGAATACCTTCTGAAAATATACAAGATATTTTACAGTGCAGTAAGGACAATGTAACACTTGTATTTAAACAAAAAATCATTCAAGGTTCCCATCTTGAGATGTATGATTTCCCATATCCAAAATCTCTTATAAAAAGTGATAAGTATATTGGAGAAATAGGTATGACATTAGCATACCTACCACCACTTGATCCTAAATATGGTCAAGAGTATTGCAGAACTAACATTGATGTTAGTTTTGGTACATATTCTTATTTACCAAATGGGAAAATTGATTATAAGGGGCAAGTTCCTCTTGAAGCAAAATGGGATGAAAAATTTGAAGCTGCAAGAGTAGAAAACGGATTTAAATGGAGCCCTATTAAATCCTATTATAGAAAACTGCGTAAAGGGATAAAAATTGGAGATGGATGGAAACTTAGAATTGACTTGACAGCACGAAGTGGGATGTATGTTCCATCTCAGGAGTTTGTTTTAATCATCACAATTAAAGATTCTAATGGCAATGATATTTATTCAGAGATAGTTAATGGATTACGAGAAAGGGGGTATATAACTAATAATATTGAAACAAAGTATCAAATTCGCCAAAGACAATAAAAAACTTACGAAGAGGATTCTCTGATATATGAAACGGTTTCACTATTGACAAATTTATTAGAATGTAATTTACAGATTAGTCGTTGGGAACTCTATATAGGCATTTCCAGATGGAAATGAAAGAATGAGTCGATTGCTTACTTTGCTTCTTTTATATAAGAATGAGTATAGTGTTGGTAAATATATAAGTATTGAGAGGAAAATTGAGAAAACAAAAGACAGGTATTATGATGTCCTTGAAAGTTCAGATATAGGGCGGCATGAGGAAAAAAACGATCCGACTCCATTTATACGTTATTTGCAATATTAGGGTGGTGGGAAGATTGTGCTGACAGTGAAGATGATTTGATAATGTATGAGCATACAAGATCTGTCGTGGATGTTCCTGTCGTTCATATGAAAGCAGAAGCTATGGACTTTAAAAAAGAGCTCGATGCGGTATGGGCCTGTGCATCGTTGCTGCATGTGCCTGGAACTCAGCAAAAAAATGTATTGGTGTTGATTGGGGAAGCGTTAAAACCAGGCGGCATTTGTTATTGCTCATGGAAATATGGGGATGAAGAAAGAACAGATAATGGAAGACATTTTACTGACTATACTGAACAATCATTAGGTGGTTTGTTGAATAGTATGGGCATCTTCAAAGTGATGAATCGTTGGATTACAGATGATGTACGGATTAACAAAGATCAAAAGTGGATCAATGTGATTATTAAGAAGATAGTAAAAATAGTTATTCAATCAGATGAATCACGGTATGATTTACTATGGGAGAGGGTAGAAAATATGGATTTCAGGGCGCTCATGAACACAACTGAATATGATTTCCTTCGGACAAATGAACGCCTTGGAGACAGGATCATGCTTCTTGGTCTTGGCGGCAGCTATGCCTATGGGACAAATAACGAAGGAAGTGATATCGATTTCCGTGGCGTTACGCTTATGTTGCCTTCTGATCTGTTAGGACTCACTGAGTTTGAACAGTATGAAGATGATAAGACCGATACAGTTATCTATGGATTCAATAAGCTGGTGAAGCTCCTTTTGGAGTGTAATCCGAATACCTGTGAGATGCTGGGGCTGGATGAGGAGCAATATCTGATCAAGTCGAAACTGGGGCAGGAACTTGTTGATAACAGTGGTCTCTTTCTCTCAAAGAGAGCAATCAAGTCCTTTGGAGGATATGCAGGTGCACAACTTCGCAGGCTGCAAAACGCCATAGCAAGGGATACCCTGCCGCAGACTGACAGGGAAAAACATATCTTGAAATCCGTAATGAATGCACTGGACGATTTTAATCGCAGATATGCGGGGAAAGAAAACGGAAGCATCCGGCTGTATATTGACAGGGCAGAGAATCCAAAGTTGGATACAGAGATATTTGTAGATGCTGATTATAAACACTTTCCACTTCGGGATTATACAAATCTGTGGGGAACTATGAGGACGGTAGTTCGTGATTATGACAAGATCGGAAAGCGGAATAAGAAAAAGGATGACAATCATCTGAACAAACATGCCATGCATCTGATCAGACTGTTTATGATGGCGATTGATATTCTGGAGAAAGGTGAGATCCGTACGCACAGAAAGGATGATCTGCCGATTCTTCTCGCCATACGAAGAGGCGATTATATGCTTACCGATGGAACATTTTCAACTGAGTTTTATGAGATGCTTGAAGAATATGAGTATAAACTGGATGAGGCTGCAGTCAGAACCGTTTTACCGGACAATCCGGATATGGAGAAGGTTGAAGCCTTTGTAGAGCATATCAACAGATATGCGGTTACAGGAGAATGAACATGAGAGATATCATCGCCGAAATCAATGAGAATCTGGATGAAATAGAAAGAAAAGAGGGCGTGCGGATCCTGCATGCGGTTGAGTCCGGAAGCAGAGCCTGGGGATTTGCGTCACCGGACAGTGATTATGATGTACGCTTTGTATATGCCAGACCGAAGGAAGACTATCTGAGGCTGGATGAACTAAGAGATGTGATCGAGTGGCAACTGGATGAGGTGCTGGACATCAATGGCTGGGACCTGAAGAAAGCGCTCCGGCAATTTGCAAAGGGGAATGCAACGTTATTTGAGTGGAGCGAATCTCCGATCATTTACCGGACAACGCAGGAGTGGGCAAGGATAAAGGAAGTATCAAAGCAGTATTTTTCTGAGAAGGGAGCGGTTTACCACTACTATGGGACTGCAAACCGTACGCTTCAGGATTATCTGCTTGAAGATACGGTCAGGTATAAGAAGTATTTCTATGCGATAAGACCTTTGCTGGCGGCACGGTACATTGAAGAGTATCATACTGCTCCGCCTGTATTGTTTGATGACCTTTTGAAGATGGATCTGCCACAGGATTTGAGACAGGCGATCGAGGAACTGCTGATTGTGAAGAAAAGAACGGCAGAGAGAGAAGAGAAGCCTCAGATGCCTGTTATAAAGGAGTTCATTGAAGCTGAGACAGCAAGGCAAAAGAAAATTGCGGATGATCTTGCGGATGACCATAATAGGGATTATGCGGCATTAAACTGCGTTTTCGCAGACATTATAACGAAAGGTAAATGAAGCGCTGATCCATATGTATTGGTGTGCAGGGCAGTTTATCGGCGAAGAGGCAAATCAACCGGACCAATAATCTGCTTATTTTGTCAGGCACAAAAAGTTATGAATCTGATAAAAAATTTAGGAAAACAGGAGGATTTTATCATGAGCAGGAAACTGGTAGCATATTTCAGTGCAGGCGGTGTGACCGCAAAGGCGGCAGGAGTTCTGGCAGAGGCAGCAGGCGCCGATCTGTATGAGATCAGGCCGCAGATTCCTTATACAAGGGAGGATCTGGACTGGATGGATAAGAAAGCCCGCAGTACCGTGGAGATGAATGACAGGGCATTCCGCCCGGCGATTGCCGACCATGAGGCAGGCGTCGAGGGATATGATGTTATATTTGTCGGGTTCCCCATCTGGTGGTATGTTGCCCCGACGATTATCAATACCTTTCTTGAGAGCTATGATTTTTCCGGAAAAACGATCGTGCTTTTTGCCACATCAGGAGGAAGCGGATTTGGAAAAACGGTTGAGGGGCTGCAGGGCAGCGTTGCGGCTGACACGGTTATCAGGGAAGGAAAAATCCTGAATGGGAGACAGTCAAAGGAAAGCCTGAAATCCTGGACAGACAGCCTTGGATTGTAAATGCACCGGAAGACTGCCCGATGAAAACAGAAAAAAATTAGGAAAATCATAAGAAATCTGCGGAAAATATAAAAGAAAAACATTGCTGGTCCTGATATGATAGGATCAGCAATATTTTTTCAGGAGGATTTTTCCATGCGTATCATACAGGAGATAGCAGGATATGCTTTGGCAGGTGCAGTTGCGCTGGCGGTACTTGCGGTTCCATTTCTGCCCGTTTGTTTTCTGCTGCGGAAAAAGATTCGGATACTGCGTCAGACGGTGTATTTTGTACTGGGGGTCTGTGTGCTGGTCATTCTCTGTGCAACGCTGACGGGCAGAATTGTGCCGCCATCAGAGCGTTCCCGGAATCTGGTTCCCTTCCGGATGTTTACGGAGCCGTGGCTGATGGGAAGGGAGAAAAAAATCACGCAGATAATTGCGAATATTGTGATGTTTGCGCCTCCGGGTATGCTTCTGCCGATGGCATTTCTTTCTGTGCGCAGGTTCTGGAAAACGGCAGCGGCAATGGGGGCCTTTTCTTTTATCATAGAATTTATCCAGTATTTCATTGGAAGGCAGGCGGATATAGATGATTTTATGCTCAATGCGGCAGGCGGCATGCTGGGATATCTGATCTTTGCTCTGTGTGGAAAACTGTGGAAAGAGAAAAAAATCTGGAAGAGTCTGACAGAAAAGAACGGAATATCAGTTGACAGAAAAAGGAGGTCATCATGAGTATCAGAAGAAGGATCGTAGAATATTCCAGAGGAAATAATCTGAATCATTTCTGGAGGCTGTATCGATGGCAGAAGCGGATCAAAAGCGGCCTTCTGTATGATGTGCTGACATTTTTTATGAGCCGGTGTGCATACCGCCATGGAGGTTATATCGGCCCGGATGCAGTCATCAGGGGCAGGCCTTCGCTTCCCCACGGGCTGCAGGGAATCTTTATCTCCCGCTATGCCACGGTGGGAGAAAGATGCCGGATTTATCAGAATGTGACGATCGGAGAGGTGAACGGGAAGGCTCCTTTGATCGGGAATGACTGTCTGATCGGCGCAGGGGCGGTAATCATCGGTGATATCCGGATCGGTGACCATGTGAAGATCGGCGCGGGCGCCGTAGTCAATACGGACGTCCTGGACGGCTGTACGGTGGTGCCGCAGGCAGCGCGGATCATTCCGGCAAAGGACGGATATCCGGACGGACAGTGAGCCGCCTGGCCGGAAAACTGTGTGAATAAAAAAGCGTCAGCAAAACATGCAGAGTCTGTGTGATGCAGGCGGCTTTGATTCGTTTCATGGTGTTTTCCTCTCTTTCCTGATCTTTGTATGAGATACCTGGCAGGCATTCATATCAAAATAAGAAAGCTGTTCCACATTCGGCGAATCCCGGTGTGAAACAGCTTCTTCGACACAAAATTACCAGAAGTATTTTACAGGATTATTATATCAAAAATGAAAAAAATTGTAAGTGTTTTTTGTTTGTGTGATATGATAAAAAAAGACGGCTGCTGTTCAGCCGTCTGCTCAGAAACGGCAGGAAGGAGGTACCATGATGAAGCTTGATCGTATGATCGGAATTCTGGCGATTCTTTTACAGCAGGAAAAAGTGACTGCACCGTATCTGGCGGAAAAATTTGAGGTGTCCAGGCGGACCATCAACCGGGATATTGAAGCGCTGTGCATGGCGGGGATTCCGCTGGTGACGGAGCAGGGGGCAAAAGGCGGCATCTCCATCATGGAAGGTTACCGGATCGACCGCACACTTCTGACACGCTCGGATATGCAGGCGATTCTGGCGGGACTGCGCAGTCTGGACAGCGTCAGCGGAACCAGCCGCTATGCACAGCTGATGGAAAAACTGTCAGCCGGGTCTTCCGGTCTGCTGGCCGGGGATTCGCATATCCTGATTGATCTTTCTTCCTGGTACCGGGAGTCACTGGCTCCGAAGATTGAGCAGATCCACAGTGCGATCCTTATGGCGCGGCAGCTTTCTTTTACATACTGTGCGCCGGCAGGTGAGTCCGGAAGAAACATAGAGCCGTATCACCTGATCTTTCAGTGGTCCAGCTGGTATGTGTGGGGCTTCTGTCTGACAAGGCAGGATTTCCGTCTCTTCAAGCTGAACCGTATGACGGAACTGCAGGTGGGGGATGCATTTGAAAAGCGGCCGGTTCCTCTGCCGGAACTGTCCAGGAGGAAGTTATTTCCTTTTCGCTATCAGGTAAAGGCCAGGGTCCAGCCGGCGTATCGATGGCGCTTGGTGGAAGATTTCGGTCCGGACAGTTTTACGGAGGAACCGGATGGAACGCTGCTCTTTTCTTCTGGATTCGCGGATCAAACCAGTATCATCGGATGGATCGTATCCTTTGGGGGAGGGGCTGAACTGCTGGAACCAGAGGAACTGCAAAAAGAAGTGCGAAAATTCGCAGAAAAAATATGGAGACAGTATGAGAAAACATGACAGGCAGATGTCGTGTTTGGAATGATACAATGAGGCCATCCATTGGGATAAGAAAGGATGGTCAGAAAAATGATGAACTATGAGATTGTTACACGGAAGGAAAAGATTGCGGCAGGAATTTCCGCCCGGACAAATAATCTGTCTCCGGATATGGGAGCTGTAATCGGAGGGCTTTGGAGCCGCTTTTACGGGGAAGGAATCTATGATTCGATCCCCCGCAGGGCGAATGGAAAAGCGATGGGCATCTACACGGAATACGCCGGAGACGAAAAGGCGGATTATACCGTGCTTGTTGCATGTGAGACGGAAACGGAACCAAAGATCGAAGGCTGTACGGTGTGCCGGATTCCGGCAGGACGCTATGCGAAATTCGTCGTTCACGGAGATATGGTGCAGGCAGTGGCGGCGGCGTGGCAGGAAATCTGGCAGATGGATCTGCCCAGAACCTTTGTGTGTGATTTTGAAGAATATCAGGACGACCGCATGGATCAGGCAGAGATCCATATCTATGTGGGACTGAAGGAAGAGGACTGAGACAGCGTTTGACAGGTGCATTATTGGGCGGCATGAGCGTGAGCAGCAGCATTGTACTGCAAAAGGAAAGCAGGAATAAAGAGAATCAATCGTAACAGAACAGCGTAAAAAGAGCACTGCCTCAGAAGAATTTCGTAAGGCAATGCTCTTTTTTGCGGTCGGCTGAAGCAGTCAGATCAGACTGCTTCAGCGTTCCATTCTGCTGATAGATTCAATTCCCACGCTTCCGCCGCGGACGACTTCAATGTGTTTGAATTCGCTTTTCATAAGCTGTACAACCGCATCATTTTTTGTGGCTGTCTGTACAAATTCCAGAAGAAGACTGTTTTTCCCGTAGTCGATGACCCTTGCCTTAAAGGTCTCTGCGATCTGGAACAGCTCCACTTTATCTTCCGGGGTGCAGTGAAGCACCTTTACATAAAGAATCTCTTTCATACGTACAAAGACATCCGTAAAGTCGATGACCTTGATTACCTCTACCATACGGTTCAGCTGTTTTTTGATCTGCTCAAAAGTCTCGTCATCGCTGACTGTGGCGATGGTCATTCGGGAGACTGTGGGGTCTTCGGTCGTGCCGACCGTCAGGCTGTCCAGATTATAGGATTTTGCAGAGAAGAGTCCGGAGATCTTGGAGAGCACGCCGACCTGATTTTCCACATACAGGGAGATCCATCTTTTTTTCATTGTATTATCCATCTTCATATCCTCCTATTAGAGTTCCGCATCTGTCCGTAAAAGTTCCTTTTGTCCGGAACGGTTTTGGGCTGCCCCGTGCATCCGAAAACCGTTCCGGAACTTTTACAGACAGAAGCTGTGAGAGTTCCGCATCTGTCCGTAAAAGTTCCTTTTGTCCGGAACGGTTTTGGGCTGCCCCGTGCATCCGAAAACCGTTCCGGAATTTTTACGGACAGAAGCTGTTTTTCATATTGATTAACAGTCCATGATCATATCTTCCAGTGTGCCGCCCGGTTTGATCATCGGGTAGACCATTTCGTCCGGGTCAATGATAAATTCGATCAAAGTCGGCGTCTTTGTACTCTTCTTTGCCTCTTCAAATGCGGCTGCAATTTCTTCTTTTTTCGTAACACGGATGCCTTTTGCCCCATAGCTTTCTGCCAGACGTACGAAATCCGGGGTGTATTCCGGGTATTCCTTTCGGTCTGTACGGCGGGACAGGGCGCCGGCTTTTAAGTTTGTCATGCCGTAGCGTTTGCCGTAGAACAGGCTCTGCCACTGGCGTACCATTCCCAGATATTCATTGTTGAAGATGCAGACGATGATAGGAAGCTCTTCAAGAACAGCCGTTGCCATCTCCTGAATATTCATCTGGATCCCTCCGTCGCCGGATATGGAGATAACAGGGGTATCCGGATTGCCGATTCGGGCGCCGATGGCCCCCGGAAGTCCGTATCCCATGGTACCAAGTCCGCCGGAAGTGACAAGCTGTTTCTTCTCTGTGATATCTGCGTACTGTGAGACCAGCATCTGGTGCTGTCCCACATCTGTGACGATCAGCGCTTCTTCAAACTGCCGGTTCATCTCATGGATAATGTCCAGCGGACTCATGCGGCTGTTGGGCCTCATGATGAGCGGATGCTCCTTTTTCCATGCGTCGATCTGCGCCAGCCATTTGCTGCAGCGGTTCTCCTGCACGTATTCATTCATCCGTGTGAGCGCTTCCTTTGCGTCCGCTACGATGGGGACATCTACCTGGATGTTTTTCGAGATGGACGCAGTATCAATATCAATGTGGACGATCTGTGCATGGGGGGCAAACTCATGGACCCTGCCTGTGATCCGGTCGTTAAATCGGGTTCCGATCGAGAACAGGAGATCACAGCTGCTGACTGCATTGTTGGCGGCATAGGCGCCGTGCATGCCGATATTTCCAATAAAAAGCGGATGCAGCGTCGAGATGGCGCCTCTTCCCATGACGGTTGTGACAACCGGGATGCCGGTTTTTTCCACTACCTGTGTAAACTCCGCGTTTGCCCGGGCGATATTGACACCGCCGCCTGCCAGAAAGAGCGGCTTTTTCGCCTTGTGGAGAAGCTTGATCGCCTTTTTCAGCTGCCCCATATGGATGCTGGTATAGGGCTTGTAGCCGCGGAGATTGACGGTCTTCGGGTATTCTGCAGACCCCATTTCCGCCATGACATCTTTGGGAAGGTCCACCAGTACAGGGCCCGGGCGGCCGGTGCGGGCAATATAGAAGGCTTCCTTGATGATTCGTCCCAGATCGGCCCGTTCCCTTACGGTGACACTGTATTTGGTGATATTTCTGGTGATGCCGACAATGTCCACCTCCTGGAAAGCGTCGTTTCCAATCAGATGCTTGGCTACCTGACCGGTAAAACATACAAGCGGCACGCTGTCATAATTGGCTGTGGCAAGTCCGGTGACCAGGTTGGTAGCGCCCGGACCGCTGGTGACCAGACAGACGCCGACCTTTCCGGTTGTTCTTGCATAGGCGTCCGCTTCATGGGCCAGCGCCTGCTCATGCCGGGGAAGGACAACAGCAATATCGTTCTGCCGGTAAAGCTCATCGCTGATATCAATCGTGCAGGCGCCCGGATAGCCAAATACAACTTCCACGCCTTCTTCTTTTAAAGCATTCACCAGTAAACGGTTTCCTGAGATCTGTTTCATCTTTCATAGCCTCCTTTTTGATTTCACGGCATATAAAAACGCCCCAAGCAGTCATGCTCAGGGCGAATCTTACATCCGTGGTACCACCTAATTTCAGAAAAATAATTTCTGCACTCCATCGATACAGGTTCTGCCTATATCGTCTCCCTGTAACGTGAGAACACGTCGAAGCCTACTGGGCGCAAGCTGTTCGGTCCGCTGCTCAAAGGCTACTTCCACAACACCGTCACGGAGATTTTCACCTGCCATCTCCTCTCTGCGCATCGGAATGCTGTGTACTCCTCCTTGTCTTCGCATTTGTCATATGAATGTATTATAGATGCAGAAGGGGGGATCTGTCAATTATTTTTTCATCCGGATCCGGGGAAAGCAAAGCCTGCGTCCCTTCGCCAGGCGCAGGCGGGATTTGCGGTGCGGGGAATCCGCGCAGTGCGGAGAGTCCGGACTTCCTGTCTGGAAGGAACATATCCCCATGGCAGGCGTCGGGAGCAGTCATTTGGCGTAATCGGTTGAATTTCCGAATCTTCTGTGCTACATTAACTAACATAAGAATTTCCAGAATATGGTAAAAAAGGGGAAAAGTCATGATACGGGAATACATGCAGCAAAACGTATACGAAGCGTTTCAGGAACGGCTCCGGTTTATCTTTGAAGAGTTTGACAATGTCTATGTCTCATTTTCAGGAGGAAAGGACAGCGGCCTGCTTCTGAATCTGGTGATGGATTACCGGAGAAAGTATTATCCATGGAAAACCATAGGAATCTTTCATCAGGACTTTGAAGCCCAGTATACAGTGACAACAGAATATGTGGAGCGGACCCTTGAACACTATAAGGATGAGGCGGAACTTTACTGGGTATGCCTGCCCATGGCGACCAGGACAGCTGTGAGCAGTTATGAGATGTACTGGTATCCATGGGATGATACCAAAAAAGACCTGTGGGTCAGAAAGATGCCGGACAAGGATTATGTGATTCACATGGACAGAAATCCGATCACCACCTACCGGTACCGGATGCCTCAGGAGGATCTTGCAAAACAGTTCGGGCGCTGGTACCGGATCTCTCACGGCAAAAAAAAGACCATATGCCTGCTGGGGATGCGGGCGGACGAATCCCTGCAGAGATACAGCGGCTTTCTCAATAAAAAATATGGTTATAAGGAACAGTGCTGGATCAGCCGGCAGTTTAAGGAGGTCTGGTGCGCATCTCCTCTGTATGACTGGTCGACGGAGGATGTATGGCATGCAAATTCCCTGTTTCACTATGATTATAACCGGCTGTATGACCTGTATCATATGGCGGGGCTGAAGATCTCTCAGATGCGGGTGGCATCCCCCTTTAATGATTATTCCAAAGATTCCCTGAATCTGTACCGGGTACTTGACCCGGAGATCTGGGTAAAGCTGGTAGGGAGGGTAAGAGGCGCGAATTTTGCCAGCATCTACGGAAAGACCAGAGCCATGGGCTACCGGAACGTAACGCTGCCGGAGGGGCATACATGGAAATCCTATACCATGTTTCTTCTGGACACGCTCCCTGCGAGGCTCCGCAATAACTATGTGAAAAAATTCAATACTTCCATAGAGTTCTGGCATAAGACAGGAGGGGGACTGGATGAGGAGACCATACAGGAGCTGACGGAGCACGGCTACCAGATCCGGAGAAACGGAGTCTCCAATTATACGCTGAATAAAAAGTCGAGAGTTATCTTTCTGGGAAAGATTCCGGATCATACCGACGACATCCGGTCGTCCAAAGACATACCAAGCTGGAAACGGATGTGTTACTGTATTCTGAAAAATGACCATACATGCAGGTTTATGGGATTCGGCATGACCAGACAGCAGCAGAGATATATGGATGAAATACGAAAAAGATACAAAAGTGTGGAGGACATGAACTATGGAGTATAAAAGCCCGGCTTATCAGGTGATTCCGGTTCCGATAGGAAAGATAAAACCCAATACGTATAATCCCAATGCGGTGGCCCCGCCGGAGATGGCGCTGCTTTATGAAAGCATCAAAGCAGACGGTTATACCATGCCGGTCGTCTGTTATTATGATGAAAAGAACGACGAGTATATCATCGTGGACGGATTCCACCGTTACCGCACCATGCTGGACCATCCGGATATCTATGAGAGAGAGCGGGGACTGCTTCCGGTATCCGTGATCGACAAGCCGATCGATGAACGGATGGCGAGCACCATCCGCCATAACCGTGCCAGAGGAAGCCACAATGTGGACCTGATGAGCAACATTGTGAAAGAGCTTCACGATATGGGGCGTTCGGACGCGTGGATTTCCCGGCACCTTGGAATGGATGAGGATGAGATTCTCAGACTGAAGCAGATTACGGGGCTGGCGGAACTGTTCCGGGATGTCAATTTCGGACAGGCGTGGAAACCGGCAGAACCGGAGGAAGAATAAGCTTCTTTTTTGCCAGTATATCTGCTATACTGACAAAAGGAGGAAACAGGGATGTATTTTTTGGATGTGACTGCATGGACAGTGCAAAATCTTGTGATACGGATTGTGGCGGCTTTTATTCTTGGTGCGCTGATCGGAATTGACAGGGGCGCCAAGAGAAGGGGAGGAGGCGCCAGAACGGATGCTGCCGTGTGTGTGGGAGCGGCGGTGGTCATGATGACCGGCCAGTACATGGAGATCCGGTATCCGGGAGCTTCTGATATGGCACGTATGGCGTCCCAGGTGGTGAGCGGGGTGGGCTTTCTCGGCGCAGGCTCCATTCTGGTGACTGGACATCAGGTAAAGGGCCTGACTTCTGCGGCAAGCATCTGGATCTGTGCATGTGTCGGCCTGGCGGTCGGGATCGGATTTCTGGACGGAGCGATTGCCGCGACCGGAATCCTGCTGACAGGGCTTCATATCCTTCCTTGGGCGGAGGAAAAGATCTATCGGCATTCCAAGTATGTGATTCTGTATATAGAGGCAGTGGAAGGCGGAGTGACCGCAGAGCTTCTGCGCAGGTTCCGGGAAGACGGTTGCAAGGTAGACGTATTTGAGGTAGACCGTTCCGGGACGGAGATGCGTTCCCTTACAATTACCACAACGATCCGCATTCCGTCCGGGCAGAATAAGGAAGCATATATCGAAAGTCTTATGGAGGTCATTGGGATTTTGTCAATTGACAGTATGTAAAATAAGCTCTTTTTTGACATTGTGTTGATTGATTTTTCTATGGTGTTCGTATATAATAACAAAGATATGCAGATAAGTATGTGCATTATGTGAAAAAATTTTCTGGCAGATTTATACAGGGATCTGCAGTGGAAATTGCGAATAAGAAGCGCCGTTTCGGCGCAACCTTTACATAGAAAATAAATCGGATGAAAAGCGATGAGGTGTAATCGTGGAACAGTATATTATTAAGGGCGGAATTTCGCTGAACGGCGAAGTAGAGATCGGCGGAGCAAAAAATGCGGCACTTGCAATTCTTGCCGCTGCAAACATGACCAATGAAACTGTATATATAGACAATCTTCCGGATGTCCGGGATATCAATGCGCTGCTGGATGCCATGGCGGGAATCGGCACGAGGATCGATCGTGTGGACCGCCATGCAGTCACGGTAAATGGTTCCAGTGTGGAGAATTTTATTGTGGAAAATGAAAGCATGAAGAAGATCCGGGCATCCTATTATCTTCTGGGAGCTCTGCTGGGCAAATACAAAAGAGCACAGGTGCCGCTTCCGGGAGGCTGTAATATCGGCAGCCGTCCAATCGATCAGCATTTAAAGGGTTTTAAAGCCATGGGGGCAGCGACCAGGATTGAGCATGGATTTATCATTGCTGAAGCGGAGCATCTTCATGGAGCGCATATCTTTCTGGATATGGTCAGTGTGGGAGCAACGATCAATATTATGATGGCGGCAGCCATGGCGGACGGAAGCACTACCATTGAGAATGCGGCGAAAGAGCCGCATGTGGTGGACGTGGCGAATTTTCTGAACAGTATGGGGGCGCGTATTAAGGGCGCAGGTACGGATGTGATCCGTATCAAAGGCGTGAAGTCTCTCCATAAGACGGAGTATTCCATCATTCCGGATCAGATCGAGGCGGGGACCTTTATGTTTGCCGCTGCCGTGACGGGAGGCGATATTGTGCTGCGGAATGTGATTCCAAAGCATCTGGAGGCTACCAGCGCCAAGATCATGGAGCTGGGCTGTCAGGTACATGAGTATGATGATGCAGTCCGTGTGATCGCTCCGCAGAAGCTTCAGGGAACCCATGTAAAGACCATGCCCTATCCGGGCTTTCCGACGGATATGCAGCCGCAGATCGCCGTGTCGCTTGCCATTGCGGACGGAACCAGTATCGTGACCGAAAGTATCTTTGAGAACCGTTTCCGCTATGTGGATGAGCTGGCGCGCATGGGTGCATCTGTGAAGGTGGAAGGAAATGTGGCGGTCATCAGCGGCGTGGAGCGTTTTACCGGCGCCAGAGTCAGCGCTCCGGATCTGCGTGCAGGCGCTGCTCTTGTGATCGCGGGACTGGCAGCAGAAGGCATTACGATTGTGGACGATATTTATTATATTGAACGCGGCTATGAGAATCTGGATCTGAAGTTCCGGGAACTGGGTGCGAAGATCGAGAAAGTGGCAAGCGAGAAGGAGATCCAGAAGTTCCGGCTGAAGGTGGGCTGAACGGCTGATGATACAGGACGATTTTGGGGACCAGTATAACTGGTTCCTTTTTTTGTGCAGTTTAACGGTGGACTGACGCAAAATATATGGAGAATTATATTCTTTTACACTATTTATTTGCTATTACATAGACATTGCTTTATAATAATACAGATAAAGAGGAAGGAACAGGAGCGGAAGAATGAAAAACTGGTTACGGAATAAAAGTGTGCTGTGGATTTTGTCTGCCTGTATGGCCTGTCTGCTTTGGTCAGCAACTGCAGCGGCGGAAGGTTCAGAGAAAGCAGACGTGCAGTTTATGAAAGCGGATGGTATGGCTGAAGTCACCAGTATCAGCGGCAGGGTGCTGCAAAGGTATGCCAATATGGGATTACATAACGGAGACCGGATTTGTACCGGTGAAGACGGTTCTGCATGGCTTGGGGCCAAAGGAGGAGAACGGCTTCGGCTGGATGCAGGAAGCTGTCTGGAGATTCGATCTGCATACAGTGTTCCGGAATATCTGCTGGAATCCGGAAACCTGTATTTTCATATGGAAGAACCGGAAAACGGCGGGATGAGAATACGTACAGCTGCAGTGGCGCTGTATACACAGGACGCCAGCGGATGGCTGAAAGTGGTTGACAGGGGCCGGGTCTGCGTGTACCTTTTGTCGGGAACGGCTCAGTGCAGTGCTGCAGATCCCGTGACCGGACAGATCAAACAGGCGTCTCTTACCGGCGGCCGTATGGCAGAATGCACCGTTCGTTTCGAGGAACAGGGAGACAGCCGGTGTGAGATCGATATTCGGGATTTTACGGAGGAGGCGATAGAAGGTTTTGTGCTTGAAGAACTGGCGGAGGATGCTGCGCTGAGTGAACGTCTTCAGGAAACCTTTGGTATGGAAATTCCGGTCAACAAAGAGACAGCAGGAAAAAGGCTGGCGGCCGCAGGGGCGGAATGGTCAAAGCATATGGAACAGATACGGCAGGAATGTCAGGACTATGCAGAACTCAGAGATCCGGTATGGATGGGGGAAGAATATTCGGCTTTTGCCCAGAGAGAGCAGGAAGAGGCGGCTGGACAGGAAGAGGAACCGGCAAAGGACAGTTTCCGTCCTGATACTGCCGGGCGGAGCTCGACAGGGACTCCTGCCGTCGGCATACAGACTGTACTGCAAGCAGTGCCTGCTCCTGCAGCGCCGGAACCTTTACCAAAATCTCCGAAGAAAAAAAGAGGTTCCGGGTCTTCTGCTCCCAATGAGACAAAGCCTGCGCCGGAAACGGAACCAAAACCAGGGTCAGAGCCAGAGCCTGTTCCTGCAAATCCTACAGAGGATTCAGGCATAGTCATAGAAGGAATTGCTCATAATGGTCCAGACGGTGTGATTGAAGGAAG
>ERZ778514.1354-NODE-1354-length-18564-cov-3.830893_pt1 | contig 18564 bp, 12 predicted proteins | sample MGYA00510344_ERZ778514 | MGnify/ENA primary metagenome ERZ778514 (study PRJEB29527, sample SAMN07138968) | mouse gut metagenome | material: feces | host: mouse | place: China:Nanjing | collected 2016-01-25 ... | reverse complement strand
ATCGATGCCTGCGACCGTGGGAAATTCACATTTCTCGACGCATATGCACGTTGGGGATTCTCCAAAAACTGGCGCGTGCAAGCCGGCCAGTTCCGTGTTCCTTATGGGGTTGACTGCTTCCGTGCCCCCGGAGGATATTACTTTGCCAACCGGTCTTTTTTAGGAAAACACATGCTCAACATGCGTGAGGCAGGTGCGAAAATAGGTTATTACGGTTCAAAAATCCCACTCACTGTAGAAGCCGGGATATTCAACTCCGCGCCAAAAAGCAATCATGAAGTATGGCAAAAGACGATGAACTATGCCGCCAAGGCAACATACCGAATCTCAAATATCACAATTGCAACCGGATTTATATCGGCCGAACCGGATAAGGTGCGGATGAATCTCGTCGACGGAGCTTTGACATGGGATAACGACCGGTGGATTGTTGAAGGTGAGTATCAATACAAGCACTATGATGCAGACAAACACAAACCGGCACACGGGTGGAACCTGTTTGCATCATATGCCATCCCGCTTGAAAAAACCGTGTTCAACACTCTGTCAATCCAAGGCCGTTTCGACGGCATGACGGCTCACTCATCGGGTCAATGCAATTCCAACGGTTCTTTATCGACAGACCAGTTTGGGCGGCAGCGCATCACAGTGGGTTCAACCCTGGCCTACAACCATAAATCAGTGAAAGCCGCCATCCGGCTCAACTACGAAAAATATTTCCACGACAAGCAAACCCCACAGGGAGAAGCCGACAAAATCGTTGCGGAACTTGTTGTCAGATTTTGATAACCGACATCCGGCAGCACGCACAGTCGAAATCAAGCCTGAAGCGGTTCTGCCCCGACGTCAAAAACAGCGGTGAGGGCAGATTCACTCTTGCCGGAGTTTTCAGACAGGCGCCAAGTTCGCGGCGCAAACAATAACGTGTCTGCATAACCCGCATTTCATCACTTCTCCTGACATCTTTTGCAGTCTCTAAGGCTTTGGGCAGCTCATCCGGTTTGGCATCGTGCATAACCTCGCGATAAAATTGCGCCGACAGATGGTTGGCGATATTATCATGCCTTGTCAAATGGGTTCCTTCGGGCAATGCAAGCCCGGCAGCCTGCTCACGACGCCGGTCATATTTATATGTCGCCGCATATGTTGCCAACAAAGCCCCTGTCGCATCCCTCTTAAGACGCGTAAGCACCGATGCCGGAATAAACGCATCTGAGGCCTCATCCTCAAATCTATTCAAAACAAAAATAGTGTCGCCCAATTTCGAAAGCACTCTCAAACGACTATCATACTGAGGCTTATCAGCTTTCTGCACATCACATTCTGCAGCTACGGAAACTGAAACTCCATCCTTATCGGCCACTGTTAACACCAGCATCCGGTCTGCCACACGCAAAGAGAAATCCACACCAATTGAGCGGCAAGCGGTAGGCTTTGAAAACATGTCACCCCACTGTTTATCATAATTCCGATATAATCGCTCACCTTTATGCACATTTATATCACAGGCAGCATATAGCCTCGACCCCTCGACCCGGTTGAGACGGAAACCGCAGAACTGCCCTTTAACATCAAAATATCCTAATCCGTCACCGTTTGAAAGCGCCTTCTCCAACGAAGCTACAATTATCCGGGCTCCATGCACTGCAGTCACCACCCCGACCTGTTCGCCAATCCACTTGGGTGAATCAACCGAAGCCATCGATAATGCCCGCTTCGGCTCCCGAAGGAAATATGGAGTGAACCCACGGTTGAAACTCTTCTCAAGAGCCGGAATGAAAGAATATTCAACCCGTCCCCTCGAAGCACGCCGGTAACGCTCCGGATTGGCAGCAACAATCTTATTCAGAGCACAACTATACGCAGCAACAACATTACGAACATAGTTTGAATCCTTCAGACGCCCCTCAATCTTGAACGACGACACTCCGGCCTCAAGCATATCTGCAAGATAATCTATACGGTTCATATCTTTCAGCGAAAGAAGATGCTTCCCTTTTATCAACTGACGCCCGGAAGCGTCTTCAAGGTTGAACGGCAAACGGCATATCTGAGCACAGTCTCCACGGTTGGCGCTACGGCCTGTGACCGCAAAACTCGCCTGGCAATCGCCACTGTAGCTGACACACAATGCCCCGTGCACAAATGCTTCAAGAGGCACATCCGTCGCCTCACTGAAAGCCGCAATTTCATCAAGTGTCAATTCACGTGGCAGCACAAGTTGTGAAAATCCCGCATCCTGAAGGAAACGGGCCTTGGCGGGAGTACGTATGTCACACTGGGTAGATGCATGCATCGCTATCGGCGGAAGCGACATCTTCAACAACGCCATATCCTGAACTATAAGGGCGTCGACCCCTATACGGTATAAATCCCACACCAACCGCTCCACATCCTCCAATTCCGTGTCATATACAATCGTATTGACTGTAACATACACCCTGACGTTGAATCTATGGGCATAATCCACAACCGCAGATATATCCTCCAGGGAATTTGCCGCCTGGCGCCTGGCACCATGTGAATACGCACCCATATAAACAGCATCAGCGCCATGGTCAATGGCAGCTATGGCAGTGGCCGCATCACGCGCAGGCGCCAACAGTTCAATAACCCTTGGATAATCTTTAGTAAGATCTTTCAATTGCTGAGACATGGTTACTTGTTTTTGAATTGCAAAATTAACACATTTCCTGTAGCATATAGTCTTAAAACGGTTGAAATTACATAACTTTACATCAATAAACAATCAACACATAAACTTATAAACAGAGCTCCAATCATACCGGCCTTACTATCACTTGTTTTACAATCATCGCCGGATGCGTCCGGTCATACGCTAAAAACATTGTTAACGGAGATGTAACGGCGTTCAACGCCACCGATTCAATCATATTGGCCGGCACACTGACTTTTAACGCCAGAATGCAGCCTCATGCAGCAATCGTAATTGCCGGTTCATCATAACCCCAGGCACACCGGTCTGGAGTGCGCGATTCCATTGTAATGTCGCAAAACCGATGCCAGACGCCTACCACACAAACGGTGACATCTCCACCGAAACACTCGCCGCCATCCTCCACCGGCTCAACACCGAAAGACTGTTTTAATATGCATTGATTTAGATAGTGTTTGAATTTAACACATTACCAATTAATCGAGTGATGTTTAATCATTTCAAATATATCTGAGTTAAATTCAAACACTATCTAAAACCGGATTCCGTTAGAGAGCGATTTTTCACTCCGGTGAAAAATAATCGTTGAAACGCTTGGAAAGAGCGGAATATATGTTAACTTTGCAACATACGATTATCCGTCCCGCGCAAAAGGGGCAGCGTAGCCGGCAAATTATAATACCTGAAAACTAAACTTACCAAAACCAATTGAGATGAAGAAGCATAACTTTTATGCAGGGCCGTCGATTCTGACCCCCTACACTATCAAGAACACCGCCGACGCGGTTATTGACTTCGCCAACACAGGTCTGTCGATTCTGGAAGTATCTCACCGCTCGAAAGAGTTCCAGGCTGTAATGGATGAAGCACAAGCACTTGTGAAGGAACTTCTCGACATTCCAGCCGGTTATCACGTGCTGTTTTTAGGGGGAGGTGCCAGTCTGCAGTTCGCCATGGTGCCCTATAACCTTCTTCAGACCAAAGCCGCCTATCTCGACACAGGCGTATGGGCCCACAAAGCCATCAAAGAAGCGAAACTGTTTGGAGATGTAGAAATAGTTGCCACCTCCGAAGACAAGAACTACAACTATATCCCGAAGCACTATACAGTGCCTGAAGATGTAGACTATTTCCACTACACCACCAATAACACCATCTACGGCACAGAAATCCGCAAAGATCCAGATGTGAAAGTGCGCATGGTAGCCGACATGTCGAGCGACATCTTCTCACGCCCGGTTGATGTGAGCAAATATGACATCATCTATGCAGGCGCGCAGAAGAATCTTGCTCCTGCAGGCGCCACGATTATCATCGTGCGTGAGGATGCCCTGGGTCATGTAACCCGCCAGATACCCACCATGCTCAACTACAAGACCCATGCCGACAAGGGTTCAATGTTCAACACCCCGCCGGTGTTGCCGATTTTCAGTGCCCTGCAGACCTTGAGATATTACAAGGAGGTAGGCGGTGTCAAAGAAATGGAGAAACGCGACCTCGCGAAGGCAGCCAAACTCTATGAAGCTATTGATTCAAGCCGGGTGTTCGAGGCTACGGTAAAAGACCACGAAGACCGCTCGATTATGAACGTCTGCTTCGTTCTCAAACCGGAATATGCCGAAATGGAGAAAGCGTTTATCGACTTTGCATCAACAAAAGGTATCGTAGGTATCAAAGGTCACCGTTCTGTAGGCGGATTCCGCGCATCACTCTACAACGCCCTTCCGATGGAAAGCGTGGATGTGCTTGTTGCTGCAATGAAAGAGTTCGAAAACAAGTTGTAACCAAGCAAAACCTCTAACATTCATATGAAAATATTGGTTGCCACGGAAAAACCGTTTGCAGCTGTTGCAGTTGACGGAATCCGTAAAGTTATAGAAGGTGCAGGCTATGAGCTTGAACTCCTTGAAAAATATACCACGAAAGAGGAACTGCTCAATGCCGTTGCATCTGCCGACGGGCTTATCATACGCTCCGACAAAGTTGACGCAGAGGTTCTTGATGCTGCCAAGCAACTGAAAATTGTTGTGCGTGCAGGTGCAGGCTATGATAATGTTGACCTCGCAGCGGCCACAGCCCATAACGTGTGTGTGGAAAACACCCCCGGGCAGAACTCAAACGCAGTGGCAGAACTGGTGTTCGGGCTTGCTGTGATGGCTGTACGCAACATGTATAACGGCACATCAGGCACAGAGCTTAAAGAAAAAAGCCTTGGCATACATGCATTCGGCCAGGTCGGCCGCAATGTGGCACGCATAGCCAAAGGATTCGGGATGAAAGTCAGCGCACTCGACCCCTATTGCCCCGACGAAGTTATGGTTGCTGCAGAGGTCACTCCTGTGCACAGCGTTGAAGAGCTTTATCAGAACAACAAGGTTGTGTCGTTACACATTCCTGCCACCGACGAAACGCGCAAATCGGTAGGTTACGATCTGGTTATGATGCTGCCTAAAAACGGTGTGCTCATCAACACTGCCCGCAAAGAGGTTATTGACGAAGAGGGGCTTTGCAAAGCGCTCAGAGAACGTCCCGACCTGAAATATGTTGCCGATATCAAGCCAGACCTGGCAGCTGAAATGGAGCAGGAATTTGAAGGACGTGTGTTCTTCACCCCCAAGAAGATGGGCGCACAGACTTCAGAAGCCAACATCAATGCCGGAATCGCTGCGGCAAACCAAGTTGTGGCATTCCTGCGCGACGGCATAGACCGGTTCAGGGTAAACAAATAACTCCGAATATATCTGTCAGTTTATCAACTCAGGGATGAACCCGGCCTGACATCAACACCAACACAACATCTGACCCGGAGACACATAGCCATAAAGGCATGTTGTCTCCGGGTCACATGAAAAATCCGACTTGCCATAGCAGCCTATGATAATGACCAGCGACAAACGGGGATGCAGGGAGATAGCCGCCGCATTGGCGGCTTTCGGTGTGAAATATGCAGTCACTTCTCCCGGAAGCCGTAATGCCCCGTTGATAATGGCAGTAGAGCGCCATGGCGGATTCAACACCATACCTGTCGTAGATGAGAGATCGGCGGCATTCATCGCCTTGGGCATAGCATCGGCCTGTGGCAACATGGTGGCTCTGATCTGCACCTCCGGAACGGCATTGCTCAACCAGACCCCCGCTATTGCCGAGGCATATTACAGACAAGTGCCTCTGGTTGTAATTTCAGCCGACCGGCCTCACCAATGGATTGACCAGGACGACAGCCAGACAATCAGACAAAACGGAGCGTTGTCGGCCATTGTCAAAGCATCATACAACATAAAGGGGGAAGCAGAAACCACGGAGGATGGATGGTTTGTTAACCGGACTCTCAATGATGCGCTTTTAACGGCACAGACCGGACGGCGCGGACCGGTGCATATCAATGTGGAACTGTCGATGCCTCTGACGGGTGAAAAGGAACAGGACGGTTCAGACAACTTCCGCAAAATCGAGACGATAGATTATCCCGAAACAATTCCCAATGATATGGCCAGAGCCATGGCTGCCGAGCTGGCCGATAAAAGAGTTCTGATATTCGGAGGCTTCATGCCTCCATCTGCCAAGCTAAGCCGGGCGATGTCTGTGATGACCGGTTTACCAAATATAGCGTTACTTGCTGAAGGACTAGCCAACCTTCATGGTAAAGGGATATGGGAACGGTGTGAAGCGCTTATGGGCAATCTTTCAGAAAGCGGTATATCCCGGTTGAAGCCAGATGTTCTCATAACATTCGGCGGCTCGCCCGTGGCAGCCGCATGGAAACGAGTTGCCCGGCAATGGAAAGTGAAGGAGCATTGGCATGTGGGGAAAAATGATGCAACAATCGACACATACATGTCATTGACCCGTAGGGTGGATATGACTGCAGAAGGATTTTTCCCGAAAACAGCCACGGCATTAAGCCACCTTCACCGCAAAGGGCTGATTATTTCAGAATATGCACAAAACTGGCAGGAATATGCCTCTGAAACATACCGGTTGACTGACCGGATGCTATCAAATGGGAATGATGAAAACTGGCACGGGGCATCAGCCATAGCCAGTTTGCTGTCGAAAATACCTTCAGACTGGAATCTGCAACTGAGCAACGGAATGAGTTGCCGTTATGCCATGCTCAACAGACTCGGACGTTTCCACAGGGTTGACTGCAACCGGGGAGTGAGCGGAATCGACGGAAGCCTGTCGACAGCAGTTGGTGCATCTATGGTCTACAACAAGCCTACATTGCTGATCACCGGCGACATGAGCGCCCAATACGACATGGGGGCATTGGCATCGACCGTGATGAATAACCGATTCAAAATGGTTGTCATAAATAATGGCGGTGGAGGGATATTCAGCTTTGTAAAAACAACCGCCACCATGCCGGAACGCGACAGGCTTCTGAAATGCGAACTCCGGTTGCCACTGCGTCAGATAGCAGAAGCCTACGGCATGGTTTATGCCAACGCCCCGACATTTGCCGAACTCGACCATGCCGCAAAACTATTGGTTGAGGAAAACAAGCATCCGGTAGTTGTGGAAATCGTAACCAACGCGGAGCGTGATGCAGAAATGATGTGGAAAATAATCAAGAATTCATACACTAACGATAAGATAAAGTAATAAGATATGGCACGCGAATGGAAAACAATTAAAGAATATGAAGATATCCTTTTTGAACAATATAAGGGGATAGCAAAAATAACTATAAACAGACCGCAGGTGTATAACGCCTTCCGGCCACGCACGAATTTCGAGATGCTCGACGCAATGAACTATTGCCGCAACACATCTGAAATCGGGGTTATAATTCTGACAGGAGCCGGCGACAAAGCATTCTGCTCCGGGGGAGACCAACACTACAAGGGACTGGGGGGATATGTGGATGCCGATGGAACACCGCGTTTGAATGTGCTTGAACTCCACAAAGCCATCCGGTCTATCCCCAAACCTGTGATAGCAATGGTCAACGGATATGCAATCGGAGGGGGCAATGTGCTCAATGTTGTGTGTGACCTTTCAATCGCATCTGAAAACGCCCGTTTCGGACAAACCGGGCCTAAAGTAGGCAGCTTCGATGCAGGATTCGGTTCATCCTATCTTGCCCGTTGTGTAGGACAAAAGAAGGCCAGGGAAATATGGTATCTATGCCGCCAGTATTCAGCAAAGGAGGCATTGGATATGGGTATGATCAATGCCGTTGTGCCATTCGATTGCCTTGAGGATGAAACGATTGAATGGTGCGAAACTATACTAAAACGGTCGCCTATGGCCATACGCATGATTAAACGCGCCCTTAATGCGGAACTTGACGGCCAGGCAGGCTTGATGGAATTTGCCGGAGATGCCACCCTACTCTACTATCTGATGCCGGAGGCACAGGAAGGTAAAAACGCCTTCCTCGAAAAACGAGACCCCGATTTTGAGCAGTTTCCTAAATTCCCCGGGTAAACAATAAACACACGATAAGCTATAGACAAGGTATGCTTAAAGCAGAGTGGCGGAAATATGAACTGAAGTTCCTGGAGACAGCCATAACCTCCCGTTCGCAGATGGAGGTTAAGGAAACGTTTTTCGTGAGGGTATGGGATGATTCCGCACCGGAAATATCGGGGTTCGGCGAATGCGCCCTTTTCCGGGGCCTTAGTGCTGAGGATAATGCCAACTATGAAAGGCTGCTCTCAGAAACATGCCGGCACCCGGAAATCATGCCTGAGGTATCTTCAATCAGGTTCGGGCTGGAAACGGCATTGGCCGACCTTCGCAATGGGGGCAAGCAGATTATATCCGACACACCCTTTACACACGGCGAGCGGAACATCACCATTAACGGACTGATATGGATGGGTGACAAGTCAACCATGCAACGTCGTATTGAAGAGAAACTTGCCAAGGGGTTCAGATGCATAAAGCTGAAAATCGGAGGCATACACTTTGAGGAAGAGCTTGAACTGCTGCATTTCATCAGAAGCAGTTTTTCGCCTGAAGCGCTTGAATTGCGGCTTGATGCCAACGGAGCATTCTCCCATGGGAATGCGCTGGAACGACTTAAACGCCTGTCTGATTTCTCAATCCATTCAATCGAGCAACCGATAAGGCAGGGGCAAGCTGAACAGATGGCACAGATATGCGAATCGTCACCGATACCTATAGCCCTCGACGAGGAGCTGATAGGATTCCGGAGCGATAAAGACAAACGATTGATGCTCGACAGTATCAGACCGCAATTCATAATTCTTAAACCGGCACTTTGCGGAGGTTTCCGTGAAGCTGAGAAATGGATTGCGGAAGCTGAGAAACGGGCTATCGGATGGTGGGCGACATCGGCTCTCGAATCGAATGTGGGGTTGAATGCCATTGCCCAGTGGGTGTCGACATATACCCTGTCGATGCCGCAGGGATTGGGCACAGGTGCATTGTATGCCAATAACGTCACATCACCTTTGCGACAGGAAAAGGATTACATACGGTTTGAACCGACAGCCCGATTTGAAAATCTGGCTGGAATTTTCCAACAAACTGCAAAATGAAATCTATAGACCGGACAGTATGGATTGGAATCGGGGAAAGTGAAGAAGCATTTCTGAAAGAATGGAACAACGGCAACGATTACGTGGTTGCACACACATCAGGCTCTACAGGTATTCCTAAAGAAATAAAGCTTCTAAAAAAAGATATGCTCCAATCAGCAAGGAATACCAACAAACGGTTCGGGATATGCAAATCGTCGACACTGCTCTCCCCTCTTTCGGCAGACTATATCGCCGGGAAGATGATGATTGTCAGAGCTATTGACGCCGGATGCATCCTGATTTTAGAACAACCGTCAAATTCCCCTCTAAAAGAGGATTACGGTGAAATAGATTTGCTGGCCGTAGTTCCTTCGCAATGCCATGCGTTGATGCAGAACCCGACGGCACACAAAAGATTGAGAAATGTAATTGTAGGAGGCGCACCTATGTCGTCGGAGCTGGAAGCTACTCTGGTAAAGATGCCATGGCGGACATATGCTACATATGGAATGACAGAAACATGCAGCCATGTTGCCCTCCGCCAATGCGGCAACGAATATTACGAAGCCATGCCGGGAATACAGTTCAGTAATGACGAGCGCGGATGCCTGGTTGTGGAAGCCCCGCAATTCAGTTTCGACAGACTCGTAACCAATGATGTGGTTGATATTAACGACTATATCCACTTCAAATGGCTGGGACGATATGACAACGTCATCAATTCGGGCGGAGTGAAATTCTTTCCTGAACAACTTGAAAAGCTGCTTGAGGGAAAACTGCCTAAGCCATTCTACATCTCGGCAATCAACGATAAAAAATGGGGGGAAGCTGTAGGGATAACATTATTGGAGGGAAGCGCCGATGAAAAATCGGTAATCTCCATTTGCAAAGAGGTATTACCCCCCTATGCAGTGCCTAAACATGTTAGATTCGTGGAAAAGATGGATTATACCCGAACCGGCAAATTGCGACGTAACATGCAAGAATAACAACAAGGCGGAGAGTTTTCACTCACCGCCTTGTTGTTTTATAAAACTTGTTGTTGAGAAGAGAATGTCTTATAATCGTGTAAGGGCTTAATCAAGGGGGTAGCCGTCTTTGGTGGCTCGCTCTTCCATGCGTTTGATGCGGGTATCGAGGTCGGGATGGGTTGAGAACAGCTGATTGAGCTTGCTGTTTTTCTGAGCTCCGGCTTCATCTTGCATCTGCTTGAGTTTTTTGAATGAAAGAGCCATTGAGGCAGGATTCTTTCCGTGGCTCTTCAGAAACTCATAACCGTAGTCATCTGCATCTTTTTCCTGCTTTTGGGAATAGTTGGCATTGACCAAAGCCTCACCAAGAGAACCAAGCTGTGATTCAGTGAGAGCGGCAGCTTTGCCGCCGGTTGACGCAACTCCGTCTTTAAGGGCAGATGTGAGAAGAGCCGTACGGAATGCTTTCTTAGAATCCTTATGCGCCACGTGGCCGATTTCATGGCCAATAACCCCGAGCAGCTCTTCATCAGACATGATATCCATCAACGAAGAGAACACCCTCACACTGCCATCGGCACATGCGAAAGCATTCACATCAATAACATCGTAGACCTTGAAATTCAGCGGAAGTCCTTCAACGCTTGTCAGGCCTTCAGTCAGCTTCATCAGACGCTGGGTGTAAGGATTATCCTCTTTGGTGACAGGGTTATGGGTATCCATCCAGTCGATATATTCCTTGACATAGGCTGTCATCTGATCATCAGTCAGGGTTGCAGCCTGAACCACTTTACCAGCCCCTTTGATGGCTTTACCAAGACTAAACTGCGCCGAAGCCGGCGACACAGCCATCATGCACAGGATGGCTAAAAGAGATTTTGCAAACAATTTTGCCATAATGATTTATATGAAATTTTAAGGTGTATAGTCATACCGTCATTATAATTTCCGGTGTGCAAATTTAGTGAATAACCTGCAAAGAGGAGAATATCCAATCAAAAAATTCGATAACTTTGCAGCATAATAAGTGAATCATCAAGATTATCACGCATATTATGAATATTATGACTTTATATTATCGGCAGAGCTTTTTCTTGCAATCTCACCCCTGATAATATAACATATTTTTGACGACTTACTTAAACCGACGCAACGATATGTCTAAAGGAAACACAGGCAGAATTACGGTCACTATCATCCTCGTTATGGTGACGGTAGCATCATGGGCATGGGGATGGGTGCTTTATAAATCAACAATGATAAGCCTCTGGATTCCGGGGGTGATAGCATTCGGAGCGGCCGCAGCCACACTTTTACCATTTACAGACCGATGGCAATGGATAACCCAATCGGCCAACCGGTTGCTTAACGGGGCTTGTCATGCAGGGGTGACAGCAGGGGTGGCATTCTTCTTGTTTTTGGGCTATAACTATTATTTTGCTGATGATGCCACAACCGAAACCACTACAGCCACGGTTTCCGGTAAACACAGCGAGGAACGCACACGCTACCGCCGTGTGGGACGGAGACATGTGCCGAGAGAACACTATAATGTTTATATCATCACACTGGAAATGCCAGACGGAACGGCATTGGAGAAAGAAGTCCCTGCCGGCCATTACGCAAAAACGCGCCGTGGAAGCAAACGCGAAATAACGATGCTCGACGGCGCGTTAGGGTTCAAAATCATCAAAGGCTATTCTCTGAAATAGATTAAGGTGATATAAAGAGATGCTGAGCCGATTTTGAAGTGCACCCCTTCCTATTTCTCTACAGGGCGGACATTTATTTTTGTCATCTGGAAAATTTCCTTCCCTTCGGGATCATACATTCCAATCGTGTCGTTTCCGAGACTGCGTGCGGTTTCAACCGATTCAAGACCAAGGAGGAACTCTGTCTCGCGCGAAGCGGGAGGACAGCCCATGCGGGTTGTGGCGATATTTAGGAACTGCATCGAATCGATTTTGTCAGGATCAATAAACAACGTACCGTTGAATATATTGCATCCGGTGGTTCCATGAATCTTCAAATCAGGGATATTTATGGTCATCGTAGCCTCTTTCTCTTCCTTATCGAGGGGGGTGCCGTTGAGCAATGTTATTTTCCAGGCTCCGTTGAGGAAATCCATGTTATGACGACGCAACACCATCACAGTAACCCCGTCGGTGCCTTTCAAATCGAGGAATGTCACCGGGCCTTCCTGCCGGGCCGCATAAGATTTCACATCTGAAAGAGCCAGATTGATAAGATATTCAAACGGAGCATCCTGACACATTCTCATGGTTGAGATGATATTCTCCAAGAGCAGTTCCCCTTTTGCATCAGCTTTTATGTCACCATTAACAATATTACAGCCATTAGAGCCATAGAACCGTTTAGCGGGTAAATCAAATGTCACATAGGGCCGCTCTTCTCCGGTTACCAGATTTCCTCTGACACTATAAACAGTCCAATCCCCGCCAATCGAGAAATCACCAGGCAGCATATTCTTCACCACATGACCGCATTCACCGGAATTAACGCCTTCTTTTAACGATTCCTGGGTATCCGTTTGTGCATTTTCCGCCAAAGCTGCATCACGGCGTGCTGAGGCAAGTTCGGCCTTTGACACTGTGGCATTACCACCTTTCTGTTTTTTGTTTTTCACCGCTTTTTTCCCAGATTCAGTCACAACCGTTGAGCTTTTCTCTGTCTTCTTGCCGGAGGGGGGAGCCAACACCGGTGTTTGCGAATCAGAAGCATCGACAGCATTACGCTCACGGGAGGCAGAACCTTTGACAGAGTATTTTGGAGACTTATCGAATTTTTCAAGAAGTGAACACCCCGAAAGACACAAGGCAAACGCAAGCCCTAAAACTGTTGTTTTATGATATCTAATATTCATTTTCATATCTATTTCGTTATCAATCATAAGACCATCACGACATCCGTCGGATTCAGGCCCAATCATCCCCCCTCCATGAATCATCTACAAAACTAACAATTCAAAACGGAATAAATAAAACCATGTGTCGGAAAAAATGCGTATATTTGCAAAAATATCTCAAAATACCATGTCAAACATCAATCTTCTTAAAAGAATCCTGCGGGCATCGGCTGCAAAGACTGTTTTTGCCATAATGCTTCCAGGTATCGCAGCTATAGATGCCATAGCAGAAAACGATTATTCGGTATATGTTGACAGCCACGGACGTATGCGCCGCTCCGATACCAAAGAGGAGGTGAGATTCTACGGTACCAACTACACATTGCCTTTTGCCCACGGCTACCGGGCTATCAACGAATTAGCAATTGACCATAAAAAAGCCATCGACAGGGATGTCTACCATATGAGCCGCATGGGGGCAAACGCGTTCAGGCTTCATCTGTGGGACGCCGAATTGGCCGACAGCATAGGAAACCTTCTGTCAAACGAACATCTCGACCTGCTCGACTATCTGCTGAGCAGTCTTGAAAACAGAGGTATTTCCATCATCCTGACGGCACAGACGAATTTCGGCAACGGTTATCCGGAGAAGAATATAGACACCGGGGCATTCACCTACGATTATCCAAAATGCGGAATCCATGAAAATCCTGAGGCAATCAAAGCCCAGGAAAGATATGTTTCACAACTGGTAAAACATGTCAATCCTTATACCGGACGGAGCTATGCAGAGGACCGCAGCATAATAGCGATGGAAATCAACAATGAGCCATGCCATCAAAGCGACGCCCGCCAAGTAAAGGAATATATCAATACAATGGTGAAGGCATTAAAACGGAGCGGATGGAAGAAACCGATTCTTTATAATGTCAGCCACAACATGCCGGTTGTTGAGGGCTACTACAACGCAGCCATAGACGGGACAACATACCAATGGTATCCGATAGGATTGGTGGCGGGGCATAAAAGGGAAGGGAATTTCTTGCCTTATGTTGACGATTACCACATACCCTTTTCAGGCGTTAAAGGATTCAGCAGCAAAGCGAAGGTGATATATGAATTTGACCCGGCTGACATGCTCGACAGCTATATGTTTCCGGCAGTTGCACGCACATTCGCCCGCGAAGGATTCCAATGGGCCACGCAGTTTGCTTATGATCCAATCGACATTGCGCGTTATAACACCGAATATCAGACGCACTATCTAAACTTAGCCTATACCCCACAGAAGGCCATAGGGATGAAAATAGCCGCAAAAGTCATTGAACAGGTTCCTGCCGGGGCTGACTATGGCAAATATCCCGCCGACACGGTGTTCGGAGACTTTACGGTCAGCTATCGGCGAAATCTGGCGCAGCTGAACAGTGAGAAAGAGTTTTTCCACACCAACAACACCACGAGTAATCCTGTCAATCCCGATTCCTTAACAGAGATAGCCGGTTACGGAAGTTCACCGATAGTCGATTACCCTGGAAAAGGGGCATATCTGATTGATAAGGTCAGCGATGGTCTATGGAGGCTTGAAATTATGCCGGATATACTCTACAGTCGCGACCCATTCGGGAAACCGGCTCTGACACGCGAAGTGGCACATGCCATCAACGGATGCCATCACATGACTCTTAGGCTTCCGGGACTTGGGAACACATTTTTCTATCAAGGTATAAATGACGAGAACCCGTTTGGCGGACGCGCAGAAAACGGGGTTATAACCGTTATACCCGGGGTTTATCTGCTTGGAGCCGACAGTGTCGCAATAGCCGATACCAATAAGACTTCACAACTGGGTAATATCCGGTTAAATGAATTTGTGACACCACAAGAGGGGAAAATACCATTACATGTGAATCATCAGCCGAAACCATATGCCACAAAAGGGAAAGCCCTCACAATACATGCAGAGGCTTTCGGCGATGAAAATCCGGATTCGCTCATAATCTATCCGGCAGATGCCTCATTCTGGCGCGATGACAACAAACTATATGTGATGCACCGCACTGCCCCATATGAATTTGAAGCTGAAATTCCCGCATCAGACCTGAATGGGAAAAAAGCATTCAGCTACCGCATAGCAGCCCAGAACAACCACGATAGCAAGACATTCCCCGGCAGTATCGACGGCCTCCCTCTTGATTGGGACGCAGAAGAGGGGGAGGTCTACACCACTCTGATTTTAGAAGATGACTCGCCAATTGTGTTTCTGTCTGCATCAGACGGGATTGCCGGGATTGAGACATCCACTATTCCTGACATCTGGGGGCGTGCATGGACGGAAATATCACGAAAAGCACCTATCGGAGAAGATGTATTGAAAATTGTTGTTAAAGAGGGCAATGAACCTGTGACAACAGCCGTTACCAAATGGGTAAAAGCTCTTACTGAGGTGCTTGACGGAGACAGAAATGCCACCCTGGTCATACGAACCGGAATGGTTGCAGGAGCGGATTCAATAATTGCCGGTGTGGTCAATGCCGACGGCATAACCTTCTCAAAGAAACTGCCATTGAAAGAAAGCGGGGTTATACGCGTTGGTCTTAACGACTTAAGACAAAGCCCGACATTGCTATGCCCTGCCCCTTATCCAACATTCCTTGACAGGGAAATGACACCACAAGGGTATATTCGTCCGCTGAATCCGAATGAGATTGAGAAACTGCAATTGGTAATCCCTGCAAAATCGGTATCGGGAAAAGACACCTATGTTGAAATAATCGGCGCATGGATTGAGCGATAGCTTATATGTTGCCTTTAAACAGCCTGTTAATTTAGATTTATGAAAAGATTTTTTCTGAAGAAGTATTGCCAAAGCATATTTGTGTGTGCTATGGCAGTATGTGTGTCTGCATCATTCACAGCCTGTGGCATAGAGGATGAAGACGAACCCCAACAAGAACAGCCGGAAACCCCTGGAACTCCAGAAGAACCGGAACAACCGGTAGCTCCGGAGCAACCTGAAAGACCTCCTTTACCAATCACCATACCCAGCTTTGCAAAAGGGGCGGATGTTAGCTGGCTGACACAACTCGAAGCCGAAGGGATGAAATATTTTAACGAAAAAGGGGCTGAAGAGGAATGCATGTCGCTGTTGAAAAACGACTACGACATCAATTCCATCCGTCTACGTGTATGGGTGAATCCCACCGACGGTTATAACAATATCGCAGATGTGATGAAAAAAGCACGACGGGCTGCAGAACTCGGGTTGTCGCTTATGATTGATTTCCATTTTTCCGACACATGGGCAGATCCGGGAAACCAGACCGTGCCTAAGGCCTGGGCAGGTCTAAAACCGGCAGATATGGCAGATGCAATCAAACAACATGTAACAGAAATGATGACAGCCCTTGCCAACGAGGAGATTGCCCCGGCATGGGTGCAGATAGGCAACGAGACCTCGCAAGGGATGCTGTTTGAATCAGGCAAGATGAAAGACCAGGATGCCGGGGAATTTCCACGCTATCTCAATGCGGGATATGATGCCGTGAAAGCCATTTCACCAGAGACCAAAGTGATTGTGCATCTGCCCAACGGTCATGATTCAGGTCTTTACAGATGGTTCTTCGACCTGGTAAATAAAAACGGAGGGAAATATGACATTATCGGGATGTCGCTCTATCCGGAAAGTGATACATGGCCGGTGCAGACACTTGAAGAGCAAGTTGACAAATGCATGGCAAACATCAGCGATATGAAAGCCCGATACGGGAAAGAAGTTATGCTATGCGAAATCGGATTCCATTACACGCGTGGGACTGAAGCCTACAGGGTTATCCGGCGAATAATCGATGAACGCGATTTAGAAACCCTGAATGGGATATTCTATTGGGAACCAGAAGCCCCTGCGCATTATAACGGAGGTTATGACAAGGGATGTGTTGAGAACGGACGTTTTAATGATGCACTGAAAGCATTCAAACCAACACGATAAGACACAAAAGCAACAAACATATGAACAACAGAAACAAATCCTTATTCCTGATTGCAATCGTTGCAATAGCCGGAGGAGGAATCACAGCCGAAGCACGCATGCAGACCACACTTGAACGGGGCTGGAAATTCGCAAAAATCGACACACTCGGCCAACAGGGGAAGTGGCAGGATGTGCGCGTGCCACACGACTGGGCAGTGCATGAACCATTCTCACGCGATAACGACCTGCAGGTGGTCGCCGTGGAACAGAACGGAGAGACCGAAAAAACTGAAAAGACCGGCCGCACCGGCGGCCTCCCTTATATGGGGAGAGGGATATACACGACCATATTCAATGTTGCAGATACAACTGGGCAAGAATTCACGCTCCTGTTCGACGGAGCGATGAGCAACCCCAAAGTCAGCGTCAATGGCAAGAATGTGGGTGGATGGGCTTATGGCTATAACTCTTTCTATCTTAATCTGCCGGCAGGAGCTGTGAATCCCGGCGACAACACCCTTACAGTAGAACTGGAGAATAAGCCGCAATCATCGCGGTGGTATCCCGGCGCCGGTCTTTACCGCAACGTCCACCTTCTTGCAACCTCGAAAGTGCATGTACCTGTCTGGGGGACATATGTCACCACCCCATATGTGACGGCAGAAGAAGCCTCGGTGAAACTCATAACCGAGATTACAGGAGCAAAAAAGGGCGAAGCGGTCAACGTGGCTACCGACATAATCGCTCCGGACGGCAGCATTGTAGCCACCAACAATTCAACATACTACTCTCACGGGCAGCCATTCACACAAAACTTTCTGGTTGAAAACCCCCAAAGATGGTCGACAGAAACCCCTTGGCTTTATGTAGCCAGAACCACGCTTAGTGTCGACGGCAAAAAAGTTGACGAATACAGCACACGTTTCGGCATAAGGTCGCTGGAATATATTCCTGAAAAAGGATTTTACCTCAATGAGGTATATACCAAATTCAAAGGGGTATGCAACCACCATGACCTGGGGCCGTTAGGCGCAGCCGTTAACCGCGCAGCCCTGCGCCACCAGATTGAAATGCTGAAAGACATGGGGGCAAACGCCATCCGCACCGCCCACAATATGCCGGCACCAGAGTTGGTTGAACTTTGCGACGAGATGGGCATGATGCTTATGGTAGAACCGTTTGACGACTGGGGATTCCGCCCCAAAAGTCCCAACGGCTACGGATCGATATTCCATGAATGGGCAGAAAAAGATATGGTGAACATGGTGCGCCATTACCGCAACAATGCCTCTGTGGTTATGTGGAGTATCGGCAATGAAGTGCCGAGCCAATGGGGGCCTGACGGCGTGGAAGAGTTGCAGATGCTTCTCGACATAGCCCACCGCGAAGACCCCACACGCCCGGTCACATGCGGAATGGATCAAATCGGCGCGGTTCTTGACAACGGTTTCGCCGCCGCACTCGACATTCCGGGATTCAACTATAAACCGCAATATTACGTGAAAGCCTACGATATGCTACCCCAGAAACTCGTGCTGGGAAGCGAGACAGCATCCACAGTATCGTCGCGCGGATGCTATATGTTC
>ERZ778514.1340-NODE-1340-length-18739-cov-5.965050_pt1 | contig 18739 bp, 23 predicted proteins | sample MGYA00510344_ERZ778514 | MGnify/ENA primary metagenome ERZ778514 (study PRJEB29527, sample SAMN07138968) | mouse gut metagenome | material: feces | host: mouse | place: China:Nanjing | collected 2016-01-25 ... | reverse complement strand
ATTTTCAAGAATAGAAAATCTATGTATGGGATATTACCTGACGAAAAACGTCCGACACATAATCCGGTAAGGAAATAAAATAGCCAAAATATAAAGTATGGATATATAAGGTTGCGTATATGCCTGAATATATAGACAGAATCAACTTTGTTCCGTTTTATGGATAGAGTCAATCCATATCCACTTAAGAAAAAGAATATTCCTGTAGCAAATTTCCCGCATATCCAAATGCTGTTGAGATGGTATTGTATTAAAAGTTCTGTAAATTCGTTTACTGTGTGTGAAACAACAATCATAATCATACATATCCCTCGCAATAAACATGTGTAATCACGATTGAGGAAACAATGCGGTTAGGTTTTAGTTTGTACCATATATAATTGAATAGGCATCCCCAAAAGACACATCCTTGACTTTCAATTGCCTGCAAGTTGTCTGTAATATGTCTTTGTTGATGAATGGCTGTTTCTTAAAATCTTCTTTTATTGATAGTTTGCAGCAAAAGTACTGAATTATAGCGAATTTGCCAAACAATAATTCTGACAAAAAAACAGATTAGAAATATTGTATGACAATAAGGTAGGGCAATGGTGTATAGATACGGTATTTTAAGATGAGTCCTGTTTATATTCGTTATAATATTACAAATCATCCTTTGGAAGGTGTTGCAAAACATTTATTTGGGTAGTTGTTTGTTAACCAAAGTCTCAAAAAAATGCGTAACTTTGCAATTATAAAAACCGACTCACTTATGAAAAATCTTATTCTTATTATAACAATAGCATTGTCATGTTTTGCGGCAAAGGCACAAAGCATAGACGAACGTCTCGGAACAGCCATGAACTCATCTGACTTCTTTGGTCTGTATGATATTTATTATAACACCCCAAAGGATTCGATAAATCCTTTCTTGGAGGTATTCTCGCGCTGCATGATTGGCAACCGCTTTAATCGCCCTGATATTTCTATACCTGCCTTTGATGAACTGTTTAAAACGCAATCGGATAAACTTGATTTGAATTTGCTCCTGTCAAGCTCTGTAATGTTCTCAATGGATTTAAGTAGGGTCGGCAAAAATGAAGAAGCTTATAATCTGTTATCCGCAGTATTGTCATCGGCTTACCGAATGGCTGATTCTGTTAATCTTGCGCCGTATGCAGACAGGGCTGAACAATACAAGTCTTTGACAAAGTATTCTCCGTATCAAATCTCAATCGCTGGAGATAAGGGCATAATCCCGTTTGATACAGCTCGTGTAGGCAAAACCGGCAGTCAGCAATATTTAATGCAAATCACGGAAGCACGGATCAATGGCAATCCCGTGAAAATAACTTTTGATACAGGAGCAGGTGTAAATGTGATAACCGATTCTTTGGCACGAGCCTACGGACTGGAATTCCTTGATGCCAATGTCGTTGCTACCGGCGTTGCATCGTCAGCAGGAAGATATGCCATCGCCAAAGAACTGGTGTTAGGAAATATCAAAATAAATGATGTTCCTTTCTATGTCATTGATATAAGGACCCATAATGAAGAAGCCGACAAATATATTGATGTACTTGAATTTATTGTAGGCAGTGAGCTAATGCTTCAGCTTAAGGACGTGACACTCGACTTCTCGAACAAAGAGATACAAGTACCGGCGGTTGCTGCAGCCCCCTCAAATGTGCGCCCTAATATGTGTTTTTCTTCTGCGATGAATCTTATGACCAAATCCGAAATCAACAGCCAGGTACTAATGATGAAACTTGACAGCGGAGATGCCGATTTTGGTAGTCTCAATAAGTCTTTCTTCGATGCCAATAAAGAATACCTTACATCTCATTGCCCAAGTGACACCGTCAATATGGCTGGAGTTGGAGGCGTTTGGTCGTTGCTCTGTTACAAATTGCCTAATGCCACTATGACACTTGGAGGTAATTCGGTAATAGTTCCATCATTTGACGTTCAAACTGAACAACATGGCAACTATATGGAGGAAAATAATCTCGGAATAAGGAGTATGATGCTGTTTCGCAAAATCCGTTTTAATCTTGTTGATATGATTTTAACGACAGAGTTGTAATTAGCGTCTTTTCTCATCCTTTCACTCCCTAAAAGCGTCTTTTTTTATTCCCTCCCTTAATCCAAAGGATATTTGTACCGATATTTTTTCTATATTTGGTTTTCAACAATTAATGTCATAAAAATCAATTCTACAAAATTACCATAATATTTTAAAACAGAAATTAACATAACGGCTTTGTCTTTTTAACAAATAAAGACGCATTTTTGACAGTCTTTCCGCTCCATCCCGCCATTTTCCCATTTCGGCGCATAGATTTATAGCCTTAATAATGTCTTTCATGTTTGTGGCGCAAGGTTATGTTACTTGTGATATGGTCCGCTTGTAACATCCTTTAAATAAAGTTGTTACATTACGTTTGGAAGATATGCTATATTATGTTGCCATGTATTTTATATTTCCTTACCTCGCAATTAATACTGTTTTACTCTGTAACGGATGCTTACTTGCGAAGTAAGGAGATATTAATTACAAGGTAAAACGGTATTAATTTCGGAATAAGGAATGCTGTTTTGTGAAGTAAGGGAGTATTAATTGCCGCATAAAACAGTATTAAATACCGCGTAAAGTGCAGCAAAAAGATGTTTGTTGGGCTATAAAAAATGAGTGAAAATGGCAAAGGAGATGTTAAAAAGGCTTTTCGCATTCTGAAAATGGCACAAATCCAACCCATCTGTGCATGTTTTGTTCCCGCTAAAGTCAATAAAAATGAAAAATATATACATGGATTATCCGTTTTTCATAAGCATTCTTTCTAAAATGAATAAAAGTTTTGTAGTAAAACATTGCTGTGATATTAACAAATGAAGGATATTTTTACATTTTACAGTCCGATAAGAAGATTGCTTTTACCCATGTTAACTTTATGTCCTGTTGTTAAAATCAAGGTAACTGTTTAGGGCTGAATCCTGTAAATGGAATCAGCCCTAATCTTTCTGCCGCTCAAAAAGTTTTAATAGGCAGCAATGTATTATAATATTATTTCCCTATTTCACAACATCTGTTTTTTGCGTTAGGCCATCCTTTTATACCTTTTGGGTTGTAAATACTTATTATATTATCGTTTACAAATATAAAATTGTCATATTTGTCACATATGTTAGTTCTATTATTAGTTGGATGGATTGTCATGTTATTTCGAAACCCCTTTTCACTTTTGACATCAGAGTCAAAAGAACCGAACCCTCCTTCTGCCAATATGATAGGATTGTCCTTATCTGTTGCTTTATAATATAGAGCTCCGTTATGAGAGAAAAGGACATTACTCTTTGAGTCTATAATAAAAGTTGCTGTCCCACCAGAAAAACTTGCATTTATGGTTGGTGGAATCTTCAGATATTCTTCCCAGCCATTTTCCGGTGAAGTGGAAGATATTCTGTAAAGACGGCGGCCATACGGATAATAAACATATCCATCTTTTGCAAACTGGAGAGTAAACTCAATATCATATGGGGTGTTGTTCTTATAATATTCGAATGGTATAGGATATTTTGTAGATTTGCCATTTGTATTAATCCTGTATATATCTCTTGTATAATCATTAAAGTCCGTATTATTTGTCCAACAAGAGCCATCGTTACAAACTACGATATTTTTATTGAGATATTTGTCCCAACGTTGTATTGACTTCCCTTGCTCAATATCAATAAGCTCTGTGTTTAAGGCTGTATTTATTATTAATACATATCGTCCATTTGGAGAAATATCTACTATGTCGTTGACATTTATAAGCCAATCCGTCATGGAATTTGAATTAATGTCACCCTTGCAAATTTTGTTCCCGACAAGATAATATATGTTGTTATTGTAAGTAAATATTTTACTAATTGTCGGGTGTCCGCCTTCATAAATTCCCTTATTGCTCGGCATTATTGTATGGAATTCACCAGTATCAATAGAGATAAATCTTGCTGCATTTCCAGCATATACATCTTCTATATAGTAAATACCCGAGTCGTCATACCATGCTTGTTTAGCATACGCAGGAAGACTATAAAATCCAAACTTTCCACTTGGCTGCGGCTTGTTTACAGTTGTTTTTGGAGTGGTCGTTCTTTTGACAGTTGTTGTCCTTCTTGTTGTCGTTTTTCTTGTCGTTGTACGTCTTTGCTGCGCAGAAATATTTTCTGTACCTAAAAATGTTAGCAGGATAAGTATGGAGAATATCCATCTAAAACGCGATTTTTGTTGTTTCATAGTTTGTTTTAATAAAATAAGAAGGTGTGTAACCATTCAATCTGCTTGTTCCCATGCACTATGAATATTGGTGATATTCTTAGAAGAGAGAACAAGAGCTAAAAGCTCAATATCTGTTTATTTGTTCGTTATCAAATGTTTGAATGGAGACATTCTTCATAGTTAATGTTTATGCTGTATATTTCAGTACAGCGATTTTTTACAATTTGTGGAATGTCTCTCTTCGAGAGAACTGTTTCCAATAGCGTTCCGCTCTTGTTTTATCTGTTTCTTAATCCTCCTCCTGTTTTAAATGGTTATTACTATGTTACTTTTAATACAAGTTTACTGCAAAAATACGAAAAACATATGACTATAAGCATTTTAACGGTTAAAAAGCGCATGACATAAGAATTATTGCAGCCTGATTTTGAATATTATGTCCAGATGCGACAGCTTATGGGGCTCGGCAAGCATGGACATTGTTGTTTCTATAGATTCAATATAGAAAAGAATCCAAAGGAACAAACGATCATAAAACGATATTAGTAGTAAAACATGTCGTTTTTTGAATTGGAATTGAACTAAAACATCTTTTTTACATCGTCAAATTGCAGAATTTCGTCCATTTGTGCGATGGGCTGCAATTATTTTTGTACTTTTATAAATTGAATTTGATAATTCAAGAAATAGTCTATCGTAACTAAAAACTTTGGCATAAGTATTGTGCACCGCAATCATATGTGTATATAAATAAATCGATAGAAGAACTTAAATATTTATTGTGTATATCGTAATAATATATTACTAATAATCTTGTTTTATAAACAAATAAGTTATGACCGAACTTGAACTACAACAATACTTCCTCCACGAGTACCCACAAGAGAAAACTTGCTGTGAATGGAACGTTTTGGTTAAGCGAGAGGAGAAGTTGAATTTATTCAGATTTTCCTGAGTGTAAAAAACGAAGAAGGAAATTAAAGATTTTAAAAATCTGAAGAACTCGTTCTAATCAATATATAATGATAAGTGTATGAAACAACTCGATATACGCCAACTGATAGGCGAAACAACAGAATATGACAAGAAGCAGGCTTTGGAAGTGAAGAAACCTAAGAGCTGGTGTAAAAGTGTAAGTGCCTTTGCCAACGGCATTGGCGGGAAACTCGTGTGGGGTATCGCTAATGATGATACGCTGATTGGACTTGCCGATGCAAAAGGCGATGCGGAGAAGATTAGCGAAGCCATCAAGACACATATTGACCCTATACCAGACTTTAACCTGTCGTTTGCCAAATGTGAGGATAAAGAGTTGGTAGTGCTTGATGTTATGTCAGGAAAACAGACACCCTATTATTATATTGGCGATGGACAGATGCAAGCGTTCGTGCGCGTTGGCAATGAAAGCGTTGTAGCAAGCACGTCGAAGCACAAGGAGTTAGTGTTGAAGGGTTCCAATATGTCGTATGACAGTTTGGTGTCTCGTTGGAGATTTGAGGATATGGCCTTCACGGTTTTGCGCGCCACTTACTTTAAGCGTACAAATCGTTCATTTGAGGATAGCGACTACGAATCGTTTGGCATCATTAATGAGAAGGGCGAGTTGACCAATGCCGGTGCTCTTCTTGCCGACTACTCTCCTGTGCGTCACTCTCGTCTGTTCTGCACTCGATGGAATGGCTTGGATAAGGCAAATGGTGTGATGGATGCACTGGATGATGAAGAGTACAGCGGAAGTCTTGTAACATTGCTTCAATCTGGTCTTGACTTTGTACATCGCAACTCAAAGAAGGCTTGGCGTAAGACTCCTGACAATCGCCTTGAATACCCAGAGTATCCGGAACGTGCCGTGGAAGAAGGATTGGTAAACGCCCTCATTCATCGTAACTATTTGGAGTTGGGAAGTGAAGTTCACATTGATATGTATGACGACCGACTGGAAATATATTCTCCTGGAGGTCTTGTGGATGGTGTCTCTATCAAAGATATGGACCTGATGAATATGGCTTCTCGTCGCCGTAATCCTGTACTTGCCGACATTTTCAGTCGCCTAAAGTATATGGAGCGTCGAGGCTCTGGCTTTAAGAAGATTATGTCAGCTTACAAGGGACATGACGGCTACACCGAGGGCATGGATCCTACATTCTCAACTCCTTGGGACAGCTTCGTATTGGTGTTGCCTAAGTTCAATATTGACGGAGTAGAAGGTGTTTATATTAGTTCTGATGATGTTACTGATCATGGTGGTCAGACAGGTGGTCAGACAGGTGGTCAGACAGGTGGTCAGACAAATGAGGATACAACTATTGCTGAAGTTCTTCGACTCATAAAAGAGAACCCGCAAATCACGAGAAAAGTTCTTTCTGAAACCATTGGCGTTGCGTCCAGTGCTATTCAAAAGCATATCAACCGGTTGAAGGCAGAAGGTATTATTCGCCGTGTAGGTGGTGATTATGGAGGCTATTGGAAAGTAATTAAATGATAAAACTCTCTTTAACCATACAATATATAGATTAATTTAATTAGCCAATCTGCATATAACGACAAAAAGTCATGACTGAACTCGAATTACAACAATACCTGCTCCGTGAGTGCCCATAATAAAATGCTCGTTGTGGGTGGAAGGAATTTAAGAATCTGAAGAACTCGTTTCGTGAAGTGAGTAACAATAATATTGAATAATATGAATATTGCAGAGCAAATACACTTGAAATACAAACTGAAGGAAGATTCAGAGGTGAAGTATAAGTCAGATGCTGGAGGCTTTTGTTGCGTTAGAATAATAAATGCGGAGGTAAAAAGATAAGTATATTTATGAGACTTACATTCTTGGGAACCGGTACATCCGTTGGAGTACCGGTTATAGGTTGCGGCTGTAAGGTGTGTAGAAGCAATGACGAACATGACAGGCGCTTGCGCTGTTCGGCATTGGTTGAGACGGAAACGACGAGGATATTGATTGACTGTGGTCCCGACTTCCGCCAGCAGATGCTTGGAGTGCCTTTCCGTAAGATAGACGCGCTGCTGCTAACTCATATCCATTATGACCATACAGGAGGACTGGACGATCTCCGACCGTATTGCTGTTTCGGACAGATTGACGTTTATGCCGACAACAATACAGTCCAGGGGCTTATGAAAACAATTCCTTATTGTTTTGAAGAAAAGCGGTATCCCGGTGTGCCGGACATAAGCCTTCATGTGATACATCCTCACGAAAGGATGCGTTTTGGAGATATCACGGTGATGCCCGTGCTGCTTTTTCACGGCAATATGCCTATCTTAGGCTTCAGAATAGGCGATCTTGCCTACATTACCGATATGAAGACAATGGACGACAGTGAGCTTGAACTGATAAAAGGAGTGCGTGTGCTTGTGGTAAATGCGCTCCGCTTTGCTCCGGAGCACCATTCGCATCAAAATGTTTCCGATGCCATAAAGTTTGCAAAGAGGGTAGGGGCAGACAGGACATTCTTTATACATTGCAACCACGACATAGGGCTTCACAGCGAAGTCAACGCCTCGCTGCCCCACGGCATGGCACTTGCATACGACGGACAGACGGTTGATATATAATAAAAACGGTACTATTTCCTCAGTTTCCTGTATAGCTTCCATGCAAACAGCATGCCGTCTATCACTCCGGCACCCGTGTTTACTATGCCTGAGACGCTCAGTCCCTTCCTGCTGCTTGCCGCCGGCTTATTGAAAAGCCCGTGCCAAAGGGAGTTTATCTCCTTGCTGTCCTTGCGTATTTCCTTCAACAGTTCAGCCTTGCGCTGCTGTATTTCGCTGAGCGACGTATATTGCGGGCGTTGTTGTGTCTGTTCTGTCATACTGTCATTTCTCCATTAATAAACCCGTGATGAACCTTATGAGCGGCTTTTCTATCCATGTTTTTCTGAATAAGAAGAAAAGCATGACTATAATAATGTATACTGCCGCCACTATACAGAACGCCCCCGGATATCCTATATGCGGTCCCATGGCGTATGCAGCGGCAAAGGACAGATATATAAGGATAATCACAATGAACAGGAACATCGCCGAGAATATCAGCAAGCCGGTAATAAGCCGTACCACTTTTTCTATTACATCAAGCCTCAGATACTCGTTCTGAAGCCCGATGTAATGTCTGAACATCTCTATAAGGCGTCCTACGATACCGATATTTCTGTCGTTGGAAAACATCTTTTGTGTTCTCTTATATTACTTCTGTTTCCGTAGCTGCCTCTTGTATGTCGTCTGCAAAGTCGCAGATTTCCTTGCGGCTCAGTTTAAGATTGTGCTTTTTGCAAAAGTCATCCACGGCATCCGTAATCTTTTCGCGCGTGTCCTTGCCCTTTTCCGGAGCGATTAAAAGACCTAAAGCCGTTCCTGCAATGGCGCCGCCGAGGAATGCACCGATGTAACCTAATGTTTTCATACTTCTTTTATTTTATATAGTTATACATGTTTTTATCCGTTACGGTTTGACGGACGTAAGTTTATCTTCCGAAAACAAATATACGGCGTTTTCTTTTTCATTACAAAAAAGTGCTGCTTATTTTTGTTAAAATTGTGTCATTATGCCCATTTAACAAACTTTATGTGCGTTTTTCCCTTTAATTAGGCTTATTTTGTGTAACTTCGCAAAGTATATTGTTTTATCTTGAAATAAAGTTTAATTTCTAATAACATCAGAAAATTATGAAGAAGTACATGGTACTGTGTGCCGGTTTGTGTGTGGCACTTGCTTTTACAAGTTGTAAATCCTCTGAAAGTGCATACCGTAAGGCATACGAGAAGGCACAGGCTCAGGAGCAGACGAACGTTGCACCGCAGCCGGTAGAGGAAATTGCCGTTGTTACTCCTGTGGTTGAGAAGCCTGCAACAGAGACGGTCGTTGTTGATAATGCAGATAATGTTCCTGTACGTCAGGAAGCTTTGTCGGTTGTTAACGGTTCCGGTCTTAAGAGTTTCAATGTGGTCGTTGGCTCATTCTCGGTAAGGGCAAACGCCGAAGGACTGCAGAACACGCTGAAGAACAGGGGATATGACGCTCAGGTTGCCTACAACTCGGCGATAAACATGTATCGTGTCGTTGCTGCTACATCCGACACCAAGAGCGAGGCTGTAAGCAAGCGTGACGCTCTGCGCTCGCAGTATCCTGACGCATGGCTGCTGTTTAACAAATAAAAGACATTTGCATACGTGGCTCGTATCCTTTCAATAGATTACGGGAAGAAACGTACAGGCTTGGCAGTCACCGATCCTCTGAAGATTATAGCCGGAGGATTGGCGACTGTTTCTACGCATGAGCTGTTCGACTATATACAGGCTTATGTCAGCCGTGAGCCTGTAGAGCTTATCGTTGTGGGCAAGCCTATGCAGACAAACGGGCGCCCGAGCGAAAATCTCGCCCGTGTTGAGCAGTTTGTAAACCGATGGCGCAAGGTCCGTCCTGATATTCCCGTAGAGTATTATGACGAGCGTTTCACCTCCGTCATGGCACACAGGGCAATAATAGACAGCGGACTGAAGAAAAAGGCAAGGCAGAACAAGGCGCTTGTAGACGAGATCAGTGCAACGATAATATTGCAGGGATATATGGAGTCTAAGCGCATGATGCCCTGACATATCCTCTTTATGGAGTTAAAATTTAACTGTTTGGATTATAATAATGATATTACCTATATATATATATGGACAGCCTGTGCTCAGAAAAGAGTCGCAGGACATTCCGGCAGACTATCCCGGACTGAAAGAACTCATCAGAGACATGTTTGAAACACTTACGGAATCGGAGGGTGTGGGGCTTGCCGCGCCGCAGATAGGCAAGGACATACGCCTTGCCGTGATAGATCTTGACGTGCTTTCGGACGACCTGCCGGAGTATAAGGACTTCCGCAGGGCATATATAAACCCGCATATACTCGAATACGACGACACGGAGACGGAGACAATGGAAGAGGGATGCCTCTCGTTGCCGGGCATTCACGAGAAGGTGACGCGCCCCAAACGCATCTTTGTAAGATATCTCGATGAAGATATGCAGCAGCATGAAGAGTGGGTGGACGGCTATCTGGCACGCGTGATGCAGCACGAATTCGACCATTTGGATGCCAAAGTGTTTACCGACCGCATCTCCCCGTTGCGCAAACAGCTTATAAAGAGCAAGATGAAAGCCCTCCTTCAGGGACGCTACCGTTGCTCATACCGTACGAAGGCTGCACCCAGACATCATTAAATGCGGAACATAATCCTCGCCATACTTACACTCCTGCCGTCTGCCGCAGGTGCGCAGTTCAATACGGACAGGCTTGTTATGGTAGGGCGCAGCGCGCTCTACTACGAGGATTATGTGCTTTCTATACAGTATTTCAATCAGGCAATCAACTCAAAGCCCTTTCTTTATGAGCCGTGGTTCTACCGCGGTGTGGCGAAGTTTTACCTTGACGACTTTACCGGGGCAGAGTCCGACTGCTCCAAGGCAATAGAGCTTAACCCGTTTGTACCCGATGTCTTTGAACTGCGCGGTCTTTGCCGTATACGCCTTAAAGACTTCAAGGCAGCCATTGCCGACTATGACGAGACAATAAAGTACAATCCCGACAACAAAAACCTTTGGTATAACCGAGTATTGTGCCGCATAGAAGAAAAGGACTACGACGGTGCGCATGCCGACCTTGACAAGATGATAGCCCGCTGGCACTCATATTCCAAGGCATACTCGCTTAAGGCGGAGGTCTGCATGCAGCAGAAAGACACGCTGGAGGGCGTGAAGTTTCTTGACAAAAGTCTGGAGAAAGACCCTTACGATGCCGATGCCTGGGCGGTAAGGGCAATGATAAGCCTGTCGCGCTCGCAGTGGAAAGACGCAGACATGCAGCTCGGCAAGGCGATACACCTTAAACCGCATACCGCAGGCAACTATGTTAACCGTGCACTTGCGCGCTATAACATCAACAACCTGCGCGGTGCCCTTGCCGATTATGACAAGGCTATAGAGATAGAGCCTGAGAACTTCCTCGCACATTACAACCGCGGACAGCTGCGTGTGCAGGTCGGCGATGACAACCGCGCCATTGAAGACTTCGACTTTGTCGTGAAAATGGAGCCGGACAACGTGCTTGCCATATACAACCGCGGGCTTCTCCGCGAGCGCACCGGCGACATCCGCGGGGCAATCAGCGACTATTCGACCGTTATAAAGCAGTTCCCAAACTTCTGGGTGGGGCTGAACCGCCGTGCACATTGCTATCGTCTGCTGGGCATGACGGGCAAGGCGGAGATGGACGAGTTCCGCATATTCAAGGCGCAGAACGACAAGCACTATGGAGTGCAGCCGCGGTGGAGCAGGAAAAAGAGGCTCAGTGTGCGCAAGAAGAGCGACATTGACATGGATAAATACAACCAGCTCGTCGTAGCAGACGACAATGCCGTGGACCACGAGTATGCAAGCGACTATCGCGGACGCGTGCAGAACCGCAAGACCGACACTGGTTTCCTGCCCATGTACCGGCTGTCTTTCACACAATATACCAACGGTATAAAGTCGTATCAGGTGTTCGACAATGAGATAGAGGCATTCAACCGCGAGCTGAGACCGCGCCATGCCGTTCATATAAACTGCAACTCAAAGCCTTTGGATGCTACGGAGACAGCAGCATGTTTCGCACTTATAGACACTCTGTCGGCAGAGATAGACCGTTCGGGCAGCACGAAGGCAAGCCGCGGGCTGCTGCTTCAGAGGGCGGTGGCACACATCGTGACCCAAAACTTCGATGCGGCGGTGAACGATCTCACCACATATACGCAGATAGACAGCACGGCATCGTTTGCCTACTGGCAGCGTGGCGTGTGCCAGACGATGATGAACGAGTTCAATGCCTCGCAGGGAATGGAAATAGGGCTCAAGGCTATGCGCGCGTTGGCAGACTTTGACAAGGCGCTGTCTCTGTCTCCCTCCAATGCCTACATATACTACAACCGTGCCAACCTGCATGCCATGCGGAAGGACTATGCCGCTGCCGTTGCCGACTATACACGTGCCATAGAGCTTGATCCGCGGCTTGCCGAGGCTTATTATAACCGCGGACTTGCGCGTATATACCTTAATCAGAAGGCGGAAGGCATACAAGACCTCAGCAAGGCGGGCGAACTCGGTATATACGGTGCCTACAGCGTGATAAAGAAGTACAGGTGACCCGTTGGTGCCGTCGGCGTTTTCGTTGTCTGATGTTTATTTTTGTTATTTGTAATAAATACCATTATTGTGGTATTGCACATCACACGCAAGCTCCTTACCTTTGCATAAACATTTAAAATATAAGAGATATGGCAGCAATTTATCAGAGTTTGACGGAACTTATAGGCAAAACGCCGCTTCTGCAGCTCAAGAACATCGAGAAAGCAGAGGGACTGAAGGCGCGGCTTATAGCAAAGATAGAGTATTTTAACCCCGGCGGAAGCGTAAAGGACCGCATTGCCCTCGCCATGATAGAGGCGGAGGAGAGAAAAGGAAACCTCAAGCCCGGTTCGGTGATAATAGAGCCGACGAGCGGAAACACGGGCATCGGACTGGCATGGGTGGCATCGGTAAAAGGATATAAACTGATACTTACCATGCCCGAGACGATGAGCCTTGAACGTCAGAACCTTTTGAAAGCCCTTGGCGCGACGCTTATTCTTACGCCTGGAAGCGAAGGAATGAACGGTGCCATACGCAAGGCGAATGAGCTGAAAGAGCAGATGCCGGGGGCGGTGATACCGCAACAGTTTGAAAATCCGGCAAATCCTGCCGCCCATGTGAGGACAACCGCAGAGGAGATATGGGCGGACACCGACGGACAGGTGGATATTTTCGTAGCCGGAGTGGGCACGGGAGGAACGCTCAGCGGCACGGCGCGCGGACTGAAAAGACACAATCCCGCAGTCAGGGCTGTGGCTGTAGAGCCGGAGACATCGCCCGTTCTTTCCGGCGGACAGGCGGGAGTGCACAAGATACAGGGCATCGGCGCGGGATTTGTTCCTGAGAATTTCGATTCGGAGGCGGCAGACAGCATTGTGAAAGTCAGTGATGACGATGCCATACGCACGTCGCGTATGCTTGCACAGCGCGAAGGACTGCTTGTCGGAATATCATCGGGAGCCGCCCTTTATGCCGCCCTTGAGCTGGCAAGGAAAGAGGAGAACGCCGGAAAGACAATTGTTGCCCTTCTTCCCGATACGGGCGAGAGATATCTCTCAACGGTGCTTTATGCCTTCGAGGACTATCCGCTTTGATTACATATATGGCGGACTGCGATATGCCAGAGGAGAGAAACAATACGTTTGTCATAGCTGACAATCAGGATATTACCCGTGCCGGGCTGCACGGGTATATATCCTCGCTGTTCCCCGGCAGTGAGATAATAGACGTGGTGTGTAAGAAAGAACTTGTTTCCTGCATGCCGGAGTGTGGCAAGGGCACAGTCGTGATAGTCGACTATGCCCTGTTCGACATCAACAGTGCCGATGAGCTGTCGGTTATATCCCACCGTTTCCGTAAGAGCAGCTGGCTGCTGTTCTCCGACAATCTTGGAGAATGCCTAATCCGCCGCCTGTCTTCAGAGCGGAACATAGGCATGTTGCTGAAAGAATGTGACGGCGAGGAGATACGCCGTGCGCTGTCTTCATCCGCCGCAGGCAGCCGTTTTCTGTGCGGTGCGGTAAGAGAAAGGCTGCTATCTGTGCCTGAAAGCCATGCCGGTGCGCCTTTGCTTACACCTGCGGAAAAGGAGATACTGAAGCTTATTGCCCGCGGAAAGTCGGTGAAAGAGATTGCCGCCCTGCGAATATCGAGCGTACATACGATAGTGACACATAAGAAAAACATCTTCAGAAAGCTTGATATAAATAATGTATATGAGGCAACGCGCTATGCACTGCGTGCCGGACTGGTGGAAATGGCAGACTATTATATATGACCGGCGTGTCCGTTTTATTCCATAAAAAACACTGTATTGAATAAAATATGGCTTTTTTTATTCAATATAATGATGTTTTTTTGTGTGATAGGGAGTTATGGACTGACATTTATATTAACGTGAATTTTACGAATTGATATCCTCTTTATATTGCAAGCCATCTTTGGAGGATGTGTCAAAATCAAACTCTTGCGCGTGTAGGAAGATATTCTCGTATATTGCAATATGTAAGGCAAATTTCCGTTTGCCTTTCTTCCTGCTTTTTCTTAACCCTCCATTTTTGCGATATTTGCGTGTTTCAAATTGTTTTTTCGTGAATATCGCGTGGAAATGTGTGCAGCCGTAAAACGCATGCAGCTAATCAGTTATGCCGCTTGCATACGGTTGTGTGCAGAATATTATGTCCTTTGTGATGAAAAACAGATTGTTTCCGGTGCAAAAGTATGCTGTTTTTCATCATAAAGCATGCTTCTTTATGTCGTGAAGTTACGCATTTTATGCCCTAAAGATGCACGTTTTGGGGTGTGAAATGGCGCATTATATCGTCTTTTATGCCAGATTTGACATGCGAAGTCACCTTGCGGGCTGTATCTTCCGCGTAGTTTGAAAGTTTTCGCGTAAGTTTTCCAACTTACAAATCGACACGTCTTTGCGTATAAAGGCAGCATTCTGATTTTTGCATTAAAGGCAAAATGATGCCAGTAACGCCACCCGTATTTAAAAATATAAGCCGCTTTTCGACCGGATTTGTGCCTGTCTGACACAAAAAGATTGCTTTTTGAACAGAAAATACGATGTTTTTTGTATTTTTGCAAATATGGTCGGCAGTAAGTGCTGCCTGTGTCTGATGCTGAAGGATAAGGCATGTGAAGCGCAATACATATTTTATATTAATACATACGTATCATGAAAAAGACAATCTTGCTGATTATGGCGGCATTATCCGTTTCTGTCGCAATTGGACAGCGTAGCCTTACGCTCAGTGTGCCTAAGTGTACAACGTTCTTTAAAGTCGGTGCCGCGGGGCTGAATATGAGAAAGAAACCCGATGCAGGCAGTGCAAAGCTTATGGTATGGGCTTCGGATGCCGGTTCATCCGAGACTGTTGACAGATACTATTTCAGTGACGAGAACCGCGGACGCTATAAAGCCAATGGCTATACCGGGGCTTTTATCGAAACCGTTCATCCGGGGAAGGGCGTGTTGCTGCCTGTAACGGGTGAGAGCGGCGACTGGGTGCAGGTGGAATGGCTTGCCGACGAAGTGTGTATCAGGGCATATGTGATGAAGAAGTTTGGCACGGTGACCAGTGTTTCAGATAAAGGTCTGGAGACTTTCTGCCCTTCTGTGCCTGAATATGGACTGGACGGCGAGAAGCTTACACCGCGAAATATGGCGACAATACATCGTACAGACGGTAAATATAAAGACCTTTGTTTCAGTCTGACGACAGACGAGAGCTATTCAGTGAATGACCCGTTCTATGCAACTCTGCGTTTTCCGTTTCTTATAGACGGCAAGTATCTTGCTGTGGAGACAGCTAACATTCAGATAAATCCCGTGCAAGGGCTTCGTGCTCCCGTGATATATTGGGAGAAAGAGTATGGCATGGACGATGAGGAGTATTATACAACCAATATGAAGATAAGTACTTGCGCAAAGAACATGCAGCGGCAGGCTGTGGAAGATTTTCTTCTGAACATGCCGGAACTGCAGTTTGAGAGGATGCTCGACAGCCTTCTGTTCAACAACGATGAACATCCGCTGGAGATATGGATATGCTCCGGACCGTCGTCATACGAGGTGCTTGACGCCAATATGCGGTATTCGTCATATCCGAAATGCCGCCAAACGTTTTCTTTCGGCGCAAATGACAGTGCTGTGAGGAAAGAGTGATAAGACGGCATAAGCGCATTGCCCGTCCGTATTATGTGCATAAGTACGTTTGTTTTTTGATTGTTGCATATAATAAAGGCAACAGAATGTGCGATGTTATATGAAAAATATATACCTTTGCCGTGATTAAACCAAAACATATATTGTAGATATGATTAACATTACATTTCCTGACGGTTCTGTTCGTTCGTATGAAGAGGGCGTTACAGGATTACAGATTGCCGAAAGCATATCACCGGCTTTGGCACGCGACGTGTTGGCTTGCGGCGTAAACGGTGAGACAGTAGAACTTAACCGTCCTATAACGGCGGACGCGGGCATCGCCCTGTATAAGTGGGATGACGATGAAGGCAAGCACGCCTTTTGGCATACATCGGCACACTTGCTGGCAGAGGCGTTGCAGGAACTGTATCCAGGCATACAGTTCGGTTTCGGTCCGGCGATAGAAAACGGTTTCTTCTATGACGTGCTTCTCAAGGACGGAGAGTCTATAAAAGAGGCAGACTTCCCGAAGATTGAGGCGAAGATGAAGGAACTTGCCGCAAAGAAAGAGCCCGTTGTGCGCAGGGAGGTTGCAAAAGCCGATGCTCTTGAGGAGTTTGGTGAGGCCGGGCAGACCTACAAGTGTGAGCACATAGACCAGGATCTTGAGGACGGAACGATAACGACATACACACAGGGAGCGTTTACAGACCTGTGCCGTGGTCCGCACTTGCTCAACACCGGACTTATCAAGGCTATAAAGCTGACAAGCGTTGCGGGTGCTTTCTGGCGCGGTGACGCCACACGCGAGCAGATGCAGCGCCTCTATGGAATAACGTTCCCCAAGAAGAAGATGCTCGATGAGTATCTTGTGATGATAGAAGAGGCAAAGAAGCGCGACCACCGCAAGATTGGCAAGGAGATGGAGCTATTCATGTTCTCGGAGCGTGTGGGCAAGGGACTGCCTATATGGCTGCCAAAAGGAACTGAACTGCGCCTGCGTCTGCAGGACATGCTCCGCAAAATACAGAAACGTTACGGATATCAGGAGGTGATAACGCCGCATATTGGAAGCAAGAACCTGTATGTTACAAGCGGTCACTATGCACACTACGGCAAGGATTCGTTCCAGCCGATACATACGCCCGAGGAGGGAGAGGAGTATATGCTCAAGCCGATGAACTGTCCTCACCACTGTGAGGTGTTCGCCTGGAAGCCCCGTTCGTATAAAGACCTGCCCCTGCGCATCGCAGAGTTCGGAACCGTGTACCGTTATGAGCAGAGCGGCGAGCTGCACGGACTTACACGTGTACGCTCGTTCACACAGGACGATGCCCATATCTTCTGCCGTCCGGACCAGGTTAAGGATGAATTCCTTCGCGTTATAGATATCATACAGACAGTGTTCTCAACATTCAACTTCTCGGATGACAACGTGGAGGCACAGATTTCACTGCGCGATCCTAACGACCACGAGAAGTATATCGGAAGCGATGAGGTGTGGGCGTCTGCCGAGAAGGCAATCATGGAAGCTTGTGAGGAGAAAGGACTGAAGGCAAAGGTTGAGTATGGCGAGGCAGCTTTCTATGGTCCGAAGCTCGACTTCATGGTGAAGGATGCCATAGGACGCCGTTGGCAGCTCGGTACTATACAGGTAGACTATAACCTGCCGCAGCGCTTCAAGCTGGAATATACCGACGAGGATAACACAAAGAAGGCTCCCGTGATGATACACCGTGCACCTTTCGGCTCGATGGAGCGCTTCACGGCAGTGCTTATAGAACATACGGCAGGTCATTTCCCGTTGTGGCTCACGCCCGATCAGGTGGCTATCCTTCCTATCAGTGAGAAGTTTAACGGCTATGCTGCCGGCATCGCAAAATATTTCGATACAGTAGGAGTGCGTGCGATGGTTGACAGCCGCAATGAGAAGATAGGACGTAAGATACGCGACAACGAGATGAAACGCATACCTTACATGCTCATCGTTGGCGAGAAAGAGCAGGCAGAAGGCACCGTTGCCGTGCGAAAGCAGGGACAGGGCGACCAGGGAACGATGAAAATGGAAGACTTTGCGAAGAAGATAAACGATGAAGTTGCCGACATGCTGAAGGCTACGGAGATACGTCCGGAAGCCTGATTGGCGATTTGTTATAAGTAAAGACATCCCGTAAGTGCCTTATTGCATTTACGGGATGTTTGTATTAAAGATAAACGTCAGTCCTCTTTTATTTGTTCACGATTTCTATATACGGCGTATATACGGGAAAACGTTCGGGGAACCATTTGTCGAGCTGTGCATCGGCTTTGACTTTCATTTCAGGTGTTATGTGATGTCTCACTTTCCGGTAAGCCATGGTTATGGACATCAACTCGTCTATTATGCCTATTACTGGAAGGCGTTTTGACGACATAAGGTTTATAGGGAGCACAATGTAGGACAATGCCGACAATATCATTATCTTGTCCGATTTAGGAGTATTGTCACTCGTCATCACATAAAACAGCATGAGAACGGGACGCATGCTCTTCCTTCCCGCTTTCTTTGCAAACTCTACAATGTTATCCCACAAATCAATAATCGTTACGTTCATATACAATCTTTTTTTATGTTATCCTTAATTCCGCAACACTTTGATTTAACTTTATTTATAAGTTCCTGAGCAAC
>ERZ778514.1336-NODE-1336-length-18760-cov-10.226731_pt1 | contig 18760 bp, 10 predicted proteins | sample MGYA00510344_ERZ778514 | MGnify/ENA primary metagenome ERZ778514 (study PRJEB29527, sample SAMN07138968) | mouse gut metagenome | material: feces | host: mouse | place: China:Nanjing | collected 2016-01-25 ... | reverse complement strand
GCGCGGTCCACATCAATTTTTATGATATTGGCCTCGTCGCCAATTTTCTGCTTGAGTTGCTCGAGTATAGGACCTTGCATCTTGCATGGTCCGCACCAGGTGGCAAAGAAGTCGACAAGCGTGGGCTTGTCGCCGCTGATCATATCCTTAAATTCGCTCATAATTGTGGGGTTAGTTAATTTTCAACTGTGAAATAATAACACACCCCGCTGCGAAAAGGTTTTTAAAGAGTGAACCGGATATGCCGTTGATCAAAGCAGTATTCCCTGCGCCACCGACTGTGCGGCTCCGGGTCCGCGGAGGGCTGCGACGAGAGCCAGAGCGAAGGGCATGGACGAAGAGGGACCGTTGGCAGTGATGATGTTGCCGTCCTCAACCACACGTTCGGCCACGTGTGTGGCACCGGCCTCGGCGAGCTGCTGCTCAAAACCGGGATAGCATGTGGCTTTCTTGCCTTCGAGGATGCCGAGCGGGGCGAGAGTCACAGCCGGAGCCGCACAGATGGCGGCCACATAACGGCCCTGTTCATACTGCTCACGGAGCATTGCGGCGAGCACTTTGCTGGCTGCGAGATTACTTGCGCCCGGCATGCCGCCGGGACATACGAGCATGTCGGCTTCGGGCAGACAGCCGCTGCAAAGCATGACATCGGCCTGAACAGTGACTCCATGCGCACCCTTGACCTCGAGGCGGTCGCCGGTGGCGATAGTGACTACATGTATGTCGGCCCGACGCATAAGGTCGATGGGGGTAAGGGCTTCGATTTCTTCAAAACCGTCAGCGAGAAATACGTATACTACCATAATAATTGTAATGCTTTATGTGATTATTGTCATTCATCCACTATAACACTTCAGTCGGGATGATTTTTACAAATATACGATACTTTTACGGGATTTTTGTAATTTTGCGGGGCATTTTTAATATATTATGAGAAAGCATCTTTTATCACACCTTATTATATATATATCCTGCATGACCGTAATGAGCGGGCTGATGTCATGTGACGGACGCCGCAGCTACCGCTCAGCCGAGGGCGTGATGTGGAACACTGTCTATCACGTCACCTATGAGGCCGACCGCGACCTCCACGACTCGATTGTAGCCGAGATGAAACGCGTCGAGCGGTCTCTGAGTCCGTTTGACAAGGAGTCGCTCATCTCACGCATCAACCGTGGTGACAGCGTGGCGGCCGACACACTGCTACGACGCATATTTGAAGCCTCGCAGCAGGTGAACTGTCTCAGCGACGGAGCGTTTGACCCAACTGTGGCCCCGCTTATCAATCTATGGGGTTACGGCTACCGCACCACGGGCGTCGAGCCTACCGCCGGAGCCATCGACTCGCTGCTGCGGCTTGTCGGTATAGAAGAATGCTCGCTCGACGAGGCCGGATATATACGGAAAAAGCATCCGTCCACCGAATTTAACTTCTCGGCCATCACAAAGGGATATGGCTGCGACATGGTGGGCGAAATGCTCCGCCGCAACGGATGTGAAAACTATATGGTGGAAATCGGTGGCGAGATTGCAGCCGCAGGAGTGTCGTCACGCGGACGTGCATGGCGCATTATGGTCGACGCGCCGATTGACTGCGATACGGCCGTAGTGCATGAGCGCATGGCGGTTGTCGAGGTGTCTGACTGCGGAGTGGCCACCTCGGGCAATTACCGTAACTATCGCGAGACAGCCGAAGGACGCACCTGGCACACCATAAGCCCGCGCACCGGCCGGCCGGCCGTGACCGACCTGTTGTCGGCCACGGTGATTGCCCCGTCATGCATGATTGCCGACGCCTATGCCACAGCCTGCATGGCCCGCACAGCCGACAGCGCGCTCGTAATGATAGACGCAGTGCCGGGCGTAGAGGCCCTGCTTGTGACTCGCGACACGGTGATAATGAGTGAATTTTTTCCGGAAATACAGTAGAAAAACTATCCTAAAAGTCATAATATGCCATAAAGACATGTTTTAAAACATATTTTCTAAGCAGTATATCAAAACTTTTTACTACTTTTGTGCGTTCTAATTACGAATCACATAAGTATTCAACTATTAAAACTACTGCTTATGAAAGTTGTATTTAAATCATTTCGAGCTGATGTGAGGAACATATTTCACCACATTGCTGAGTCGGATGCATTTCGTGTGACAGGCGATTGCAGTGTACACAACTCAAAGTTTAAAGACTGAGACTTCAGTCCGATCTCATCCTCAACCAATGTCTAACAATTAACAATTAAAAAAAAGTCGTAACACACTATGAAGATTTCAAATGTTTATCGCCGTGTTCGCGACGCTTATCGCGAGTCGGCTGCTCTTATCTATCGTTACAACACTCGCATGTAATCGAAGGCAGAGCGTCTATGACAACCGCGGGCCTGTCAAAATCAAGCTCCTTGGCCGTACGGACAAACAGGGCAGAGAGATAGTTTTTTTGACACAACCGCACTTTTTTCGGATATTCCACAATTTTGTTTTACTGATATATCGTGGCCTGCAGGTCGCGATTGTTTTTTTATATAGCAGCACAAAATTAGCGGGATGCACCTGTGGGCCGGTGCATCCCGCTAAGGGAGGGGGAGATTAATGGAGAATGATAACGTGATCAGAAAGGATATACGCCGGCCGAGGCTCCGCGCATGAGTCCGTCGATGGCATACTGTTTCAGAGCTTTGCCATTTGTACGGTTAATGTCGCCGCCAGTCTCCCAATAGAAGGGAACACAACCATGATTTTTGGCCGACATTGTCTGATACTCATTCCAGTAAGCACGCGACTGTTCATAGCGTTCAACATCCATTTCGGGGAAGTCCGCCGGATTGCGTATCATACTTGAATACTCGCCTACTATCACAGGTATGCCTTTAGAGACATATGCATCCTGCATCTTCTTGTACTGCTGGTCAATGAAATCTTCCTGACCCCAGTCACAGTTTCGATCGGAACCTGCAACATGGAACTTCGAACCCCAATAGAGTTTTATAGGCATATTTGGCCCCCATGCATTATCCTCCTCAAGAAGAGTGTAATTGGAGGGATCATAGTTGTGTATCTCCACAAGAGCACGGCCGGTCACATTATCAACCGGGAGCTTGTATTGCAACGAAGCATCGACAGTCTTATCAATGTTTGTCTCAGGGCCCTGATGTATGAGACAGCGCACGGCATTATTACCACCTGTGGCACGAACTGCGTCAACAAATGTCTGCTGATATTTCATGATTGTCTGAACCGTGGATGAAGTTATGCCTCCGTTCATTCCGGGCTCGTTCATTCCGGCAAAAAGCAGATGCTCGTCATATTTATTAAGTCTGGTAGCAATCTGAGTCCAATAATCATGTTGCTTCCTGTCAATCGTACTGCTATAGCCATCGCCAACATGATTTTCAAGCCAGCCGCCATCCCAGTGGATGTTGACAATGGCATACATGTCCTCGTTGACAATCCAACCCACTATTTCAGACACTCGGTCGAGCCATGCAGGGTCAATCGTGTTGTTGGCAGCGTCTATAACGTAGCTATCCCATGCACAAGGTATACGCACGGCATTGAAGCCCATAGCCTTAAGTCCTTTTATATAGTTGACATTTACCTTTGCCGTGGTCCACTGGCCCTCGCCCCATACACCGTTAGAAGCCGGGCACTCCATGGTGTTGCCGATGTTGATGCCGGCATACATGCGCGATGCAATGGTCTTGGCGTCGGATGTCATGACACCTTCTGTGGCATCCTGAGTGAACGTAACGGTAGCTGAAACGGAGGGGTCACTCTTGAGAGTGATGACAACGTCTCCGGTGCGTGTCTCGGAATAATTGGCATTATATGTGTATGACAACGTTGACTCCGTCAGCGACTTGGAAGTCACGGCATCAAGCCAATGAGGCACAGTGATGTCAACATCGCCTGTAGCGGCATAGTGAATGGAAAGTGTGCCGCCGGTAGGCTCAAGTGTAGTGCCTGGAGTGGTGGAGAGTATCTCGACTGTCTCATGGCCATACTGGGTGACTGAGATTTGCGATGAGCCGTTAGAAGCAGTCACAGTCACAATGCCTGTGCGCGTGTCGTAGCCTGTGTGCTCGTCAGCAGCAAGGTCAAATGTGTATATGCCGGCTCCGTTATGAGCCGGAGTTGTAGCATGGAGCCACTCCGAATCACTGACAACGGCGGGTGCTGAAGCGGCACGTACTGTCACAGTCTGAGGTGCCGATGCCGCAAGTGCGATTTCCGAGCGCGACACCTTGAAGTCATTGCCTATTCCGCGCTCGTTGTAATCATCATCGCTACACGATGTGAATCCCAGGGCAAGCGCGAGAGACAGGGCTATATATGATAATCTGATCACGATTGTAAAATTTGGATTATGAAATATGAATTATATGTTGTTATGGCAGGAGCGGCATGACGATGTCGCAACACCGCTCCTGCATCAGACTCGGGTCATCAGTCCTCGAGGACAGGATTGCCGAGCACGCCTGCATATCGGATAGTCACCTTGACCTTTGATGGATCGACAAGGTCTTTGTACAGGCCTTTGATGTCAGCGGCAAGATCAGTAAGACCGGTGCCGTTATCTTCTACGCTATGGATTACAGTATAGGTGCCGTCACCTGTGACTGTGGCATCGCCAACGTGTCCGAACGGCCCCCAGGCTGAAGGCCACCAGCCGACAGCCGAATATCCGATACCGGCCGAATACGAACCGGCGGCTCCGGCCTTGAGATTGCCGTCAATACCGGTAATAGTAAACTCCACACCTATTGTTGAGCCTTTGACAACGGGTACATCCTTAAACTTGGCCACTTCCTCGGGATAATCTCCATACTGACTGAAGACAGCCACTCGGGCATTGACATTCTTGTTGTCACTCGGGCCGAATGTAACCTTGTCACCATCATAGTCGAAATTGTTGACCGGAAGCTCCGCATCCTGAAGGATGCTCAATATACGAGCCTTGACAGCAGTCACATCTTTCACGTTAGTCGCAAGACCCTCGATATCAATGGCAAACACCATGGCACCGTTGGCCTGTGACGACACTGTCCCATAAACGGTATAGGTGCCGTTACCCGATACGAGAGCATTACACTTCTCATTGCCTGCTTCATTGGTCCAGATATTGGTCGCCCAACCGTCAGAAGCATAACCGAGGGTGGCACGATATACAGATGGTGCGCCCGACTTGAGCTCGACGCCATCCAACGAGAAAGTCACAGCAATACGTTGAGAGAAGTCAATCATGTTGGTGTTGACCGGAGGATCATTCTTTGTCGAACCATACTCGTTGTAGATTTCAATACGGAACTTGTCAGTATTATCCTCAAGATGTCCGAAATTAATCTTGTCGTTATTGCAAGCGAGCATGCCTTTGACAAGACGACGGCGCACAGGACGGATAGATAATCCGTTGGTACGATGCGATATTGTATTATCGGCCGAAGAGAGTGCAAGACGCATGGAGGCAGAGTATTCAGGCTTTGACTTCTCGGCGATATTACCGGTCCAATAATATCCGGCATCGCCGCTATCTATTACACCGGAGGCTGTACGAGCACCGGCATAAGGAAAGAATAGTGTGTTGCCGTTAATGTCGGATGTGAACAGCATGCCCTTCACTCCGTCGCGCACCTCCTCAGAGATTGTACAAGCCTTGACCAATTCGGCCCAGTCGGCTGCCGAAGGAGTAAATCCTGCATTGGCCTTCACAGCCGGGTCAAGCAACGTACCTGAGATGTCCTCGGACGCATAGCTGGAAACTGAAGTCGAAGTGAGCAAGCCTGTAAGGTCACCATATCCATAAAGACCTCCGGGCTGAGTCTCCGACTCAGCTCCAAGATTGAAACGAGCCCATTCATATCTTGTGCCCATATCTACGTAATCGTCACATTCTACATCACCCGAACCGATGAGAGTGGTGAATGACTGAACGTCACCGAGCTCGTCGTTACCGTTCATATCGATAAACGACGCATAGTGATATGTGGCGTTTGGTATCAGGCCTGAGACCGTGGTAGAATAGCTGTTTTCGCTGCCATTGACAATAATGCGATGCGCATCGGCGAGATCCGGACTCGAGGATATATATATGCCATGCTCAGCTCCGGCGGCAAGGAGATGGTCGAGGTTATTGAACGAACCTCCGAGCTGTGAGGTGGTACGTGTCACCGAGGCGGCAGGCATTGTGGCAATAGTGCGGTCGGTGGTAAGAAGAGGCTTCACCTCGCCATACTGTGACACTTTACCCTGGAGTGTGACATAAATGCAGTAGAAATACTGCCGCTCGGGCTGCAAGCCTGAAATCTCGGCAGTGACTGTTGAGCCGTCCTCACCGAGAGAGCCTGTCACTTTGGTGCCCCCTGCGGGAAGGGCAGCTTCGGATGTGGCATACTTCACACCCACCTCATAGCGTGAGGGGAGCATGGATGAGAGCTCCTTGACTGTACCGGTTATGGTCGCGGTGGTAGAAGTGACCGTGGCTCCGTCCGTTGTCACCTCGGTGATAATCGGCGCAGTGGAGATATAAGTGTCGTCATCGTTGCAGGCCACGAACCCCAGTCCGATAGCCAGCGAAAGGATGCCGTTTAGAAATATATTTTTCATATTGGTTGTATTCACTGTGTTGAAGGAAGTCCGTTAATTAATGAAATGGTGTGCCTGTGTCATATTTTACATCAACAGTAATCTTTATCTCTGAATCAAACAGGAACAGAGTCTTGTCACCGTTGAAACATGCAGCCAGTCCCCATGGATTGCATACATAGCGGCGAGCTGTTGTCTCGACATCACCTACGTCTTTGGAGATGTCTCCGTCGACAAATGGTATTTCCTTGCCATCCACGACAATCTTCATGATTGTGATGGCACAATTGGGATATTTACCAAGTATCTTGGCACAGTCAATCCAGACGCACGGATCCATCAACTGATTGGAGCCGGTCAGCGAGAGTTCATACACTCCGTCACCGGAAGTGTAGACTGTAGGACCTGTGATAGCCGACCAAGAGTTGGTATTGTTGTAATTGATCGAGAGCGCGAACGAGGGCAGTGAGCTGCCGCCTCCATAAGAAGCGACGAAGTGATAGCCAAGATATTCTATATCCTTGCCTGCCATATCTTTCTCCATAGCTCCAAGCCATAAGTCAGTCACACGACCCACATCATCCACATCTACAGCAAGCACCTGAAGAGTATTACCGTCACCGGTCTTGAGTTCCACACCTGCACCGAGGCTGAGATTGTCTATGCCGTTGCTCAGTGTAAAGAGTCCGTTGTCAGAGAGGGTATATGTACCGCTCAGAGACGATGTCTTATAATCATTTACCGCCGGCGAGCAGAATATGATATTGAAGTCGGAATAAGAATCGGGGGTAGGCTTATAAGCCGCAGGATAACCGGAGGCAGTCTGCCATGACGGATTCTTGCGATTGCCGTCGATGGTAAACCAGTCATAAGGTACTTCTTCATCAATCTTCCAGGCGGCATATTTCATCTCGGTAGAAAGCGCGGCAAGCAATGCGGGATCAATCTGTATGCCTGATGGCTCGGGCACGACATAGTTGTCAAGATAATCTTTCGACACATAGTTGAAACATTCCACCCATTCTCCTCCCCATGTGCCGGCTATGCGGATATAGGCTATGCGGAGCTGATTTTCGCTCAACTCAACAATCTGAAATCCCTTGCGCCAGTCAAGAAGACGCTGGTCCCATGTGGAAGGGTGCATGAGCTCCGCTCCTACAAACTCTACAGTATAGGACTGCTCATTAAATGAGTATGTACCGGTCTGTGTCTCTCCTGTCGAAGAGTTATACCACGAATAATTGGCTCCATTGTCGAGGTCGAATACCATGTAAGAATCATACATCGCAGCGTCCGAGCAGTGGTTTTCGGAGTAACCTGGAGTCCAGTTGTCTACAAAATTGTGAAATCCGAGTGACGGATTGGCGGCAGGGTCTCCATAAGAAAGAGCACCTTCTTTGCAACCCACCTGTCCGTTGTCATAAACCCATGTTTTGGATTTGCCCACACCTCCTGCGAGCATTTCCCATGTTTCGCCACTTATGAAATCGGTACAGATGTCGGAGACAGTAAATTTGAATGGTGCACCCCATACAAATCCATTGCCGGTATCGACACCGAATTTCACTTCATATTCTCCTGGAAACGGGATTTGCAGTGTGACATTATCACCTTTGGTGAGACCAAAAGGTGTCTGCCAGGCCACATTACGTCCTGCCCCGAGATCACTTTTACATACAAGAATGTTTGGATTGTTTGGATCGGGAGTAACTGTATAAGATATTCCCTCGACGAGCTCGGCCGGTATTATGGCCGGTGATGCCAGTGAATAGTCATCAGGACTGCAAGAGGTGAATACACCCGTCACAGCGAGGGCTACAAGCATCAAGAGATAATTTATTTGCTTTTTCATCGGTTGATTGGGAAAGAGGAGAGTGTTTTAAGAAAAAATATTCAGGTCAGATGTGTGTTTTCGAAGACTACTAACTTGTATAGCGTGTACTATATGTTCTCGACCAACGTGGTCTGATACGCGTTATTGCTCCGAAAACAACACATTAACTTGTTTTAATGGATGATCCCTTGTTTTGTGCTGATAATTACTTTAAAAGTTCTTACCATCCGGGATTTTGTACAAGCACGCCGTTAGCCTTTGTAATCTGGTCCTGCGGAATTGGACAAAGGCCTTTGGTGGTAATAATCTGTGCCCGATCATATGAAACCTGAGTTTCAACTCCGCCTGACATAACCGTGCCACCCGACGCGCACACTGCGTCGGCCATCGCTTCGACACCCTGGCGCAGAAGGTCCCAATAACGTATGCCCTCGAAAGCAAACTCGCGTGCACGCTCGGCCATGATATTTTCCTTAGAGGCAGAAATGTCGGCCAGACCCGCGCGCTCACGTATCATGTGCATATAGTTATCAGCGTTTGCCGAGCCAAGTTCTGCCGCCATAAGCAGGACATCGGCATAGCGCATGATCACCCATGGCTGCACCTGTGTTTCCTGATACTCAGTGTCACCATCTGCATTGGTGGCATAGGAACCGTCGCCAAATACAAGAGGCGTATATTTTTTAACACTATAGCCGGTATAATCACGCCAGTCTCCTACCACATTGGCATAACCGTCTACAGCAGTGATACCCTCGGACTTTATATTGATAACCGATGCGGAGAGACGCCTGTCGTTATTGACAAAATTCCTAAGATATGACGGTGTCACACAACATGCACCCCAGCCTCTGCCATAGGGTGTGAAGTCCAACTTTCGGAGTCCCATCATCACGAGCCAGCGGTTTGTGACCTTGGCGTTATTATCGTTATAATAGTTGTCCTTAGACATATAAGAGAACACCTGAGCGAGAATCACCTCCGAATTGGCATCACCGGCATATGATGAAGCCTCCTGGTCCCATCCCTTTTCACCGGGGATAGGCACAAGTGAAGCCGCGGGCCAAAGATTCTTGTAATCATCGACAAGCTGATATTTGCCCTTTTCAATGACATCCTCGCAATAGCCAAGAGCCTCGGCTTGAGTGAGAGAGCCGATGACAGCCCCGTCAGCAGTTGTATAGCCCGGATCTTTGCCATAGTAACCTTTATAATATAGGTATACACGTCCAAGCATGGATGCGGCAGCGTAACGTGTGATGCGGCCAAAATTATTCGTGCCGAGATTGGCATCTTCCGGAATGTATTCGGCTGCAAACTTTAGGTCTTCAATAATCGCAGCATATAGCTCGGCCGGATCAGCCTGTGGTTTATTTTCAGTTCCGGCAGGTTTTAACAAGAGGGGCACACTGCCGAAAAGACGTGCCAGATCAAAATAGCACAGAGCACGGATGGCACGGGCCTCTGCGAGATAGAGATTACGATGACCAAGAGTCTCATCCCAGACAATGGTGTTTTCATGGGCAAGAAGCTCGTTGCAACGATATATGCCCTCGTAATACAGCTTCCACTGCGTATTGAATATGTCACCCTCGCCGGGACCGGCTGCAAGTGTATGACGGTCAAGGACATTAGCCTTGTAATCGTCAGCATAGCCTGTCGAGCCGTAACACTCGTCTCCAAGTATGGTCGATGCTACATAAAATGAACCGACACCGCCGTCATCGCTCGATACCCCGCGCCAGCCGTCATAGCAGCCTATGAGCGCGCGCCAGGCATCGCCTTCGGTCTTATAGAAGTTTCCCGAGTTGGAGCTGGTCTTTGACTCTACATCCAGGAAACTATCGGAACATGACACGGCCATAAGTGAAGCTGCTGCCAGTCCGATGGCAAGTATGTTGGATTTGAACTTAATCATTTTTTATATGTATTTTTTTGATTAGAACGAGAGGTTTACACCAATGAGGAATGTGCGCGGACGAGGATAATATCCGAGGTCAACACCCGACACCCAGTCAGATGTTCCGTAACCGATTTCGGGGTCCATACCGTCATATTTTGTAAATGTGGCGAGATTCTGGACCTGGAAGTAGAGACGGGCCTGCGAACACCATGACTGATTCATAAGCGGAGCGAAATTGTAGCCCAGAGTAAGGTTGCTCAGACGCAGATAGTCGCCGTCCTGGCAATAGAGATCTGAGAATTGCCAGTTGATATTTTCCTCAGTTACACGAGGTATGTAATTGGATGTGCCTTCGCCTGTCCAGCGGTCGAGAATACGGGTGGTGTAGTTTGATTTCTTGCTCACCTGGTTGCGATAGCTCTGCACAATCTTGAAGCCTGCCGCACCAGTGGCAACGAGGCCGAGGTCAAAGTTCTTGTAGTAGAGATTGATATTGAAACCATAAGTATACTTGGGCATACCGTTACCAAGATCTATGCGGTCAGCCATATCGATCTGGCCGTCATGATTTTGGTCAACAAATCTCACATCACCGGGCTGAGGGTTGGCTTGAAGCACTCCGTTACCTGCCGCTATCCACGAATCGATTTCCTGCTGATTCTGAAACAAGCCGGCTGTCTGAAGGCCCCAGAAATAACCGATGGCATGACCATTCTGAGCACGATAGAACTCATCGGAGTTATCATAGAGAAGGCCGGGATCGCCATGGATAATACCGTCTTCTGTAGGTATCGAACCTACTTTATTATGATTATATGCGCCGTTTAATCCTATGCTATAAGAGAAGTCGCGGCCTATAACGTCGTTCCATGTCAGGCCAAGCTCGACACCTTTGTTTTTGACGTCACCTCCATTGATAAAAGGCGCGCCCGTACCGGCTGTCGAGAGAATGGGGGCTACGACCAGCCAGTCCTTGGTATTTTTTACATAAAAGTCAAAGTTGACAGCAAGACGGCTGCCGAGCAGACGGGAGTCAAAGCCAAAATTGATCTGTTCGGAAGTCTCCCATGTGAGGTCTTCATTGGAGAGACGCGAGGGATATGCACCCCAGTTGCCGGCAACTACACCGGCATAGTCCTCGGCATATGTTCCGTTAGGTCCGAGATACTGGCCGAAATACTGGCCTACGCCGATGCTGAGTATAGGAGCGAGATACTGGAAATTCTTTATATTCTGATTACCTACACGGCCCCAGCTTGCTCGTATTTTGAGAAAGTCAAGCCATGAGCGTGTTGACTCCATGAAGTTTTCGTTGGAGACATTCCATCCGGCCGATACGGACGGGAATGTGCCGAAACGATGTCCCTTGGCAAAGCGCGACGAGCCGTCACGACGAACGGTAAGATTGATCATGTATTTCTCCTTCCAGTCCCAGCCAAGTCGGCCGAAATAGCTGATTGTACGCGAAATACCATCTTCATCCGGACCTCCGGTAGCCGATATGTTATTTAGTGTGGTAGGATTGGCATTCGTGAGCCATGCATTATCCCAAGAATCGAAACCCTCCTTGAGATCTGCTTTCTTTGCCCATATATTTGTGCCGTCATAACGTGTGGACTCCATACCGACAAGTACATTGAAATGATGATCTTTGATATCAAAATCATATGTGGCAGTGTTGGTCCACGTGAGCGTCAGTCCTTCAAAATTGCTTTGCTCTACAGTAGTGTAGGCATTTGAAGAGATTGTGCTGAGCGTATAGATAGGCATATAGGAACGGCTGCGTGACGAGCTGTACACTGTGCCAAACACTGTGCGTACCTTAAGTCCCTTGATCGGCTCTATCTGAGCATAAGCGTTGCCAGAGAATGTGGCGGCACGGTTCTCATTCTGATTGGCGAGCATCATCTGGCCATATGGATTGCCGTCCTCCTCATTCCAACTGCTTCCTACTGTGCTCTGATATCCGCCTTCGGAGTTGTAGACAGGATAGAGAGGTGACACGCCAAAGGCTCCACGTAACGAGTTCCAGTTGGCGTTGCCGACCCTTATACCATTGTTTTTCTTGTATACAAACGCAGCCTGCTCTCCTATAGTTATAATACCGTCAAACAGTTTATGGTCTGAATTGACACGAAAATTATATCGTGAATAGTTTGATACCTCGGGACCGCCAATCACACCCTCCTGATTGAGATAACCGAGCGACATGGCATAGGTCGAAGTCTTCGAACCACCTGTCACACCTATGGTATAACTTTGTGTGGTGGTGTTATCATCAATCATCCGGTCGACCCAATCGGTATCCCAGGTGCCACCTATACGGTTGCCTTCGGCATCTGTGCGCCATATAGTGGTCATTGCATCCCAGTTAAAGGGGGCGTTGCCCGAGTTGATAGCCTGCTCATCCATAATTGCCATATACTCCTGAGCGTTGAGCATCTGAGCTTTACGGGCCACCTGCTGCCAACCGAAATATCCGTCAAATGTCACCTTGGCACGGCCTTCCTTACCCTGTTTGGTAGTAATGAGCACCACACCATTGGCTGCCTGCGCACCATAGATGGCTGCCGAGGCGGCGTCCTTGAGCACGTCGATGCTCTCGATGTCAGCGGGATTGAGCGTCGAGATATCTCCGCCTATACCGTCAATCAGATAGAGGGGCGAAGCATTGCCGTTAGTGCCCAGACCGCGGATGGTAACCTTCATATCTGAACCCGGCTGACCGGAAGTTGAGGCGATGTTCACACCGGGGAGCTGGCCCTGCATGGCCTGCAGAGGCGAGGTGGTGTTCATCTTGGCGATGTCGTCGCCCTTGATCTGGGCGGTGGCTCCGGTTACAAGTTTCTTTTTCTGAGTACCGTAGCCTACCACCACAACTTCGTCAAGCACCTCGGCATTGTCGAGGAGAGCCACGTCAAGATGTTCGGAATCAACGACGACTTCGCGAGTCTGGCATCCCACATAGGAGAATACGAGAGTCGCACCCTTCTCTACTTTTATCACATAGTTGCCGTCGATGTCAGTAGCCGTGCCCTGCGAGGTACCCTTCACAAGCACGCTTACGCCTATGAGCGGTTCGCCGTCGGAGGCTTGGGTTACCGTACCTGATACGGTGACAGGAGAGGCCGAGGCCACACTGATGCCGGCAAGGAGCAACAGGGCGATCATAGCCACCCGGAATAGGTGTAAAGGCTTACACCGTTCCATGCTTTTGTTTCCCATTGATTTGATAGTTTAGATTTTAAAATTTTGAATTATTCTGATTTTTCATGTAAGGTCTGCAAGCAGGTTTGAGGCCAATATAATATCGAGGCTTATCGTCAGATTCTTAATGTTTATTTAATTAAGGTAAGTTTGACTTGATTCACGTAGGCAAATGTAAATATACGTTTCGTATTGACAAAATATATTTATTAATATGAGTAGTGCGTTTGGTTATTTACAGATGTGTGATTTGTTATATTTTATTGATTCGTTTGTTATACACATCACATCCAAAACACTAAATTTCAACATTATATACAAATGTTAAAATTATTCATGCCACGCTCCATGTGTTAACATTTGGAAAAACCGATGTTTTTAGCTTACTTTGCAGATAACAAACCGAAACGATTTGCCTCAACCTGAACTACCTTAAACATATTGTCTTATCACGATCCATGAAAAAATTGATAATCTATATACTTGCTGTATTATCAGCAGGTGTGTCATACGCATTGCCACTTGAGCAACTCTCGTCAGTGGCTGGCATGACCAACAATAAAATCAACGCCATACACCGCGACAGCGACGGATTCATGTGGTTTGCCACCGTGGCAGGCCTTTGTCGTTATGACGGGTATGACCATGACCTGTACTTCATACATCGATCGCCCGACGGCATGCCCGAGGGCGAAAACGATATCGACAATATTACCGAAGCGGCCGACGGAAGGCTATGGCTCAGGTCACACACTATGTATTATGTCTACAATCCGCTCACGGAATGCATCGAACATAATGCCGACTCACTCTTCCACGCCTATGGAGGCCAAGGCTATGTACGCATGGTCAAAGCCGACAAAAACAAGGCTCTGTGGATATATGCCGAGTCGCCATCAGGCATATATTACGTAGAGCCGGAGCACAACCGCGCACGCAAAATCTCCACTCTCGGCTATCGTGAGCTGGAGCGTGACGCGGTGACCGACTTTGCTGGCACCCCTCACGGCATGGCTGTCGTGACCCGCCGCGGCAGCATCTATCTCGTCAGCCCCTCGGCCTGCGAGGTGACCGAACGTATCAACGATATCTGCGTCGAAAACCAGGCCATCCCCGACATGGTCTATACCATGATGTATGACCGCGACGGACTGCTGTGGGTCTACAACACCGAGCGGCTGTGGGTGCTCGACATCCCACGCCGCCGCTGGCTCAGCCACCGTCTCCCGCAGGAGGGCAGGGGCATGATTGTCAAATCGGTGGCACAGGACAATGACGGACGCGTATGGCTCGGACGTGACCATCATGGGCTCGAGATCGTCAGCAAACATTCCGATAGGATTGACTTTCACGAGATGCTCGACAGTGCCAATCTCAGCGAGAGCAGCTCGGTCACAGCCGTGTGTGACGACGGCAGCGGCACACTATGGCTCGGCACATACAAGAGGGGAGTGTTTTACCACAACGACACAATGCATAAATTCTCGCTTGCCAAGGGCAGCGATGTCAACTGTCTCGTGCCCCGCGGTGACGGCAAGGTGTGGGTGGGCAGCGACAGCCGCAGCGTGGGAGTGTTTGACCCCTCCGACGCTTCAGTGACATACTTTCAGAGCATTGGCAGCAGCGCGGCCGTCACCTCGATGCTCCCGGCCACTGACGGCACACTCTATGTCGGCACTTTCTCACGCGGTCTTCAGAAGATGCGCGGACATAACACCGAACGCATAGTCACACACACGCATGTCGACTCGGTCTACACATGGGCGTTGGCCAACGGCCCCGACGGCGACATATGGATAGGCTCGCTCGAGTCGGGCCTGTTTCGCTACAATCCCTCAAGAGGCCTTGTGGCTGAATACAATACCCTCAAAGGCCTCCCCTCCGACTGCATCCTCGCCCTCGCCTCAGCTCCCGACAGTACCCTCTATGTGGCCACGGCCTATGGTGTCGGCATGATACACAACGGTGCCGACCGCGCCGAGATACTCGAAGGCTTTGAGCCCGGCACCATGATTGACATCACAGTTGACTCACGCGGACTCGTGTGGGTGGCTTCTCACAGAGGCATAAAGGTCTACGACCCGCACTTCAGACGCATCCACGACATTGAGGTCAAGGGGCGCAAGGGCGCGTCATACGTCATCGGTCTTCAGGAGGACAAAGAGGGAGGCATATGGGCGGCCGAGGGCGGACGTCTGATACACATACAGGTGAAATACGACTCCGACTCCGGACTGCTCACCACTACCGACCGCAGTTACGACTCCCGCGACGGCCTACAGGACAGCGACTTCAATCAGCGTTCTCTCGCCCTCCTGCCTTCGGGCGAAATGCTCGTGGGCGGCCTCTACGGCATCAACTATTTCGACCCGGCCAAAATCAGACTCAACAATCTGGCTCCAAGGGTTATGTTTACCTCACTGCGTGTCGACGGCTCCCGGATAACACCCGGACAGAAATCGCGCGGACGCGTGGTGACCGACCGTGCCATCAACCGTGCACGCAAAATAGACCTCAGTCACGACTTCAGAGACATCACCGTCAACTTTGCCACCGACAATTATGTGCTTCCCGAAAAGACGGTCTACAGCTACAAGCTCGACGGATTCAACGACGACTGGCAGTCAACCGAACCGGGTGTCAACCATGTCTCCTACACCAACCTCTCGCCTGGACGCTACACTCTGCTTGTCAAGGCCAGAAATAACGACGGATTTGAGAGCGAAGACACCGCCGCTCTCGAAATAGTGGTACACGAGCCGTTCTACTGGACCGTCTGGGCACGCCTGGCCTATATGGTTATGGTGCTCGGAGCCATATATGGCGTCTATGTGATTATCAGACAAAGAGAACGCCGGCGTTTCAACGAAAAGCGGAGAGCCGACGCCCTCAAGAAAGAAGAGGAGGTCAACCAGATGAAACTCCGATTTATCACCAATATAAGCCACGACCTGCGCACTCCTCTGACACTCATCATGTCGCCGCTCGACACCATGATCAAGGAAGGGGGCGACGAACGGCATATGAAGCGGCTCGCTCTCATGCGCAAGAATGCCGACCAGTTGCTCACGATGGTCAACCAACTGCTTGATTTCCGCAAAAGCGAGATGTCGGGGCTTAAGCTCAAAGTTTCTGATGGCGAACTGGTGGCATTTATAGAAAATGTTTGCAGCTCATTTACCGGACTATCCATATCGGGAGGAATAAAACTGCGATTTAACTCCGACATCCCCGCGCTCTACATGCGATATGACGAGCAGAAGATTTACAAGGTGATGATGAATCTTATAGGCAACGCTCTCAAATTCACCCCCTCAGGCGGAAGCGTAACCATCGGCATCCGTCTCAAGGATGAGGGCGACGTGATAATATCCGTATCCGACACAGGCCCGGGAGTGAGTGACGAGGATAAACGGCACATATTCGAGCGTTTCTATCAGTCCAAGGAAGCAGCGTCCGACCCCGCCATGACAGGCTATGGCATCGGTCTGAGCCTTGTGCACGACTATGTTGAGCTGCATGGCGGACACGTCGAGGTGTCCGACAACACTCCGACAGGTGCGGTGTTTGAAATCACTCTCCCGGTTGTCGGATGTGAGAAACCACCCGTCACAGCCCCCGAGCCGGCTCCGGCTTCCGCCCAGGCCTCGGCCGCCATAGCCCAGGTGCTTGACGAGCCTCGTCGCACACGGCAGACCGAATCGGCAGCCAAACCACAGGCAAGACCGACAGCACTCGTGGTCGATGACAACGCCGACATGCTCGAGTTTCTCAAAGACGGTCTGGGCCGCGATTTCCATGTTGTCACAGTGGGCAGCGGCAGCGAGGCTCTCAGACTGCTCGGCTCGCTAAAACCATCAATCATAATCACCGACCTCATGATGCCCGGTGTTGACGGAATAGAGCTCACACGCCGCATCAAGGCCGACAAGGAGCTTGGCAACATACCGGTAATCGTGCTTTCGGCCAAAAGCGGCGAGGATGCCAAGGTTGAGATGCTCACGCTCGGCGTGGAAGACTACATCACCAAGCCGTTCAACATCGAACTGCTCATCCTGCGCATGAAACGTCTCGTGGCCCTCACATCCGGCACACGCGGCAGCCGCCTCATCGACCCCGAGCCCGAAAGCATACCCATCACCCCGCTCGACGAGAAGATGGTCGAGAAAGCCGTAAAATATGTCGTGTCCAACATGAAACGGGCCGAGCTATCGGTTGAGGAACTGAGCAGCCATCTCGGCATGAGCCGCGTGCATCTCTACAAAAAACTCAAGGCCACCACAGGCAAGACACCCATCGAGTTCATACGCCTCATACGTCTCAAACGCGCCGCCCAACTTCTGCGCGAGAGTCAGCTCAATGTCTCGGAAGTGGCCTATCAGGTAGGATTCAACAGTCCGCGCAATTTCAGCAAATATTTCCGCGACGAGTTTGGCATGTTGCCTTCCGCCTACCAGGAAACAAAGGAACAGGCAACAATCCGGTCACTTTAAGTTAACATTTGATACATATGACAAATCATTTGAATCACTGAGTGTCAACATATGCCAACGTCGCTGTCTGCGTAATTTCGTAACTTTGTGAATGAAAACATAGCGAATCTAACAAACATCTGCGGACTGTCCTTCCGGGCATCCGCGTCATAAAAACTAACTCCATGAAATTTCGACATTTCTCGGCTTCCCTGTTGAGCGCGGCTCTGGCCATGGTCATGACCGGCTGCTCCGAAGGCAAGTACAGTAAGAACGACAACGGGATTACTGTCAATCTCACCCCGGCGACGGAGAACGGTGTCCGCAAAGTGCGTCTGCAAGTGCTTGGCGACAAAATCATCCGCATATCGGCCACACCCGACAAGAAATTTGCCGACGACGGCAGCCTCGTGGTTGTGCCGCAGGAGAATAAAACACAATTTACCGTCGAGGAAGCCGACTCGGCTATCTCGGTCATCACCTCCGAAGTGCGGGCCACCGTCAGCCTCGCCTCGGGCGACGTCAAATTTTACGACAAGGATGGCCGGCTGATAGTATCGGAAGCCGACGGTGGCCGTGAGTTCTCGCCCATAGAGGTCGAGGACACCAAAGGCTACACCGTGCGACAGGTATTCGAATCTCTGAGCGACGAGGAGGGCATCTACGGACTCGGACAGCATCAGAGCGACGAGTTCAACTACAAAGGACGTAACGAAGAACTTTTCCAATATAATACCAAGGTATCGGTGCCCTTCGTGGTGTCGA
>ERZ778514.1335-NODE-1335-length-18770-cov-17.655570_pt1 | contig 18770 bp, 16 predicted proteins | sample MGYA00510344_ERZ778514 | MGnify/ENA primary metagenome ERZ778514 (study PRJEB29527, sample SAMN07138968) | mouse gut metagenome | material: feces | host: mouse | place: China:Nanjing | collected 2016-01-25 ... | reverse complement strand
CTGTAACCTTCTGATCCGTAGTCAGATGCTCTATTCAGTTGAGCTAAGGAGCCATGCCTTGGTGGCTTTGCGGTTGCAAAGATACAACGTTTTTCTTTATTACGCAATATTTTTTTTGATTTTTTTTGCGTCACACGTTTTTTTTATTCCCGACGAGTCTTTTAATGCCATGAGTTTGTTAATATTAAAGATTATTGCTTTATTGCAAATTAACATAATTTAAAAAATAAGCAAAGCCTTCGCGGATTGCTGTTAAGCATGAATTGTGTATTTTTGCCGTAAAATAACACTGAAACCGAAACTAACAATATTGATATCATGATACGTAAAATCGGAAAAATAATCCTTATGCCGGCCATTGTGGCCGGCGCGGCATTGAGCGTCTCTGCCGAGCACCTGGTGATACTTCACACCAACGACACGCATTCGCAGATTGACCCCGAAAGTCACGACCTGGGCGGAGTGATGCGCCGCAAGGCTGTGATCGACAGCGTCAGAGGTGCCGAGAAAAATGTGCTTCTCGTTGACGCGGGCGATGTTGTGCAGGGTACTCTCTATTTCAATCTCTACCGCGGCGAGGTGGAGCACAAGGTGATGAACGCCCTGGGCTACGATGTCGCCACGCTCGGCAACCATGAGTTTGACAATGGGGCGGAAGAGCTGGCCGGACTGCTCCGCAACGACAATGCGACCTGGGTTTCGACAAATTATGATGTTGATAATTCGCCTTTGGCCGGACTCGTCGTGCCATACGTCGTGAAAGAATACGGAGGCAAGAAGATTGGCTTTATGGCGCTCAATCTGAATCCCAAGGGTATGATTTCCGACCGCAATATCAAGGGGGTGGAATATATGGATGTGTATGAGGCGGCCGACCATACGGCATGGGCTTTGCGCCATAATGAAAAGGCTGATGTTGTGATTGCTCTTACTCATATCGGATATTCCGACGACAAATTTCCCAGCGATTCCGTTCTTGCCACTGTGTCAAAGGATATCGACCTTATAATAGGCGGACATTCACACACGCCTCTCAATCCGGCCAATCCCAAATCAAAGCCGACACTGATAAAGAATGCCGTCGGAAAGGATGTGGTTGTCGCGCAGCTGGCATCGAAAGGCACCGCGCTCGGCAAGATCGACATTGATCTTGACAATAAGGATATAGAGTCGTCGGTGATACCTGTCGACAGCCGGCTTGACGGAAAGATTGACGAAAATCTGCGGGAGATACTTGCGCCTTATCGCAGCAAGGTCGACTCGCTTATGTCGATAAAGCTGGCGAAGTCATCGGCGCCGCTCGACAAGCAGTCGATTATCAATATATTCTCCGACCTGGTGCTGCAACGCGGCAAGGAGCTTGTCAGCGAACCGGTTGACATGGCTATGCTAAACAACGGAGGCATACGCAACACCCTGCCCAAAGGTGTGATTTCTGAAGGGCATGTCATTATGGTTCTGCCGTTTGAAAATACTGTCGAAGTCGTTAAAATCAAAGGTGACGCGCTTGCCGAAGTGCTCGCCCAGATGGGACGCCGTCCGATGAACGGTATCAGCGGCAATGCCGATGTGACCTATAGTCCGGCCGAGGGTAAGTGCACCGAAATTATTATCAACGGAAAGCCTCTCGACCCCGACAGATATTACAACGTCGCCACAATAGATTATCTTGCCGAGGGAGGTGACTACCTGTCGGCCATGAAGCGCGGCGAAGTGATAGCAAAAAGCGACAATGTGCTGTCGCGCGACATCACCAACGCTTTGAAAAAAGTTAAGAAAACACTCCGCCCCGATCTAAAGGAGCGCCTGCACCATTGAACTCCGGTCAGTAGACGCCACGGTTTATCGGTCGTGGCGGTCGCGACGGAATGTGACGTAGATGGGGTAGTGGTCTGACGATTTGATGCTGCCCCGGCGGTAGCGCACGGGGGTTACATCTCCCTGATAGAGCACGTGGTCGATATTGAAGAAAAAGCGGTCGCTGTGATAGGTGATGACCGGGCCGGTGGCAATTGTGCGGAACACCGATCTCATGTCATCGCCTGCGATTGTACGCATCGGATAACATCCGGCTATGTCGTTGAAGTCGCCCGACAGTATCACGTTTGTATAGTTGAGCGAGTCGAGCTGGTGGCGCAGCTTTTCGGCTTGCGCGGCGCGCAGTTCGAATGCGTCCGACAGTTTGTGGTAGATGACGAGGCCGGCGTCTGCCATATTGCCTGATACGGAGCCGTCGGTTATACTGTGATACAATATCTTGTCTTCGGCATCGAGGCCGAACGACTGCAGGTGCACGCTCACTACAAGTATCGTGTCATTTCCTATGATGACCTCAGCTGCCTGCCAGCCTGAATGCGGCGACACCGGTTGGTCGAGATATACCTCGCGGAGCGGATATTTCGAAAGGATTGAAACCATTTTTTCCTCCTCCGAAGCGAAATAAGGATACACTTCGTTGATGGAGTCAATCTGTTCGTCTGTAAGTCCGCGCTTGGGCATTTCGCCGAGTCGCCCTACCTCCTGAAGGCATATTATGTCGGCTCCGGAATTGATTATCGAAGTTGCAGTGCGGTTGGTGCTGTCGGGAAAGCAGTTCTGTGCGTCGGCAAATCCGAAGGTGTTGTAGCTCATGAACTTTATGACGTTGTCGTTGTCGACACCGGAGGCCTCGCGGGCGAACGGGTGAACCGGAAACCAGTTGCCTATCGCCGTGACAGAGCATATCAGCGCAAGCCATTGCACTCCGGCAACCCATTTGTTGATGAAAAGGTTGATGATGCCGAGCACCACGTCGGCCACAATCAGAAACGGGAATGCCATCGCGAGCATCGAGGGCCAGGTGATGTCGAGCGGATTTATAAGACCGCTGTTTGCCGATATTATTGTAGTCCCTGCAACGGCTATTGTCATTGCGAGCCATAGCCATTTGAACACTGTTGCCACACGCGGCATTATTTTTCGTGATTTCTTTGCTGATTGCTCCGTAGCTGTCATTGTGATAAAAGTTGTAAGAGAGTTGGAGATTTGCCGGTTGATTTCCGTCGGTTATTTCACACGTCGGCTTATGTCGAAAAGCTGCCGTCGTTCGTCGGCGGTCAGTGCCGTATAGCCTGAATGCTTGATTTTGTCAAGTATGGCGTCAAGGTTGCGCCGGTCATCGGCTTCCGATGGTGTTGATGAATTCTGCTGTCGTGATGCCGTTTTCGGCCTGAATTTGAATTTCGCTTTCCGTTGCCCGTCATGGCGGGGGCTTACGTTGTGTCTGAACAAAGTAACAATCCGGTCGGTGAGATTGTTCACCGGTCGGGTGATATCGATGCCTCTGTTGTAAAGCAGTCCGAAGACGACGCCTGCAATTATGCCGCCGAAGTGAGCCACATGCCCACCGGCATTGTCGCCTACAAGCCCGAGAGCGAAGAGCACCACTGCGCTGACAGCCACCCATTTGAGTCTGACACTTCCGATGAAAAGCAGTGAGATGCGGAAGTCGGGCATCATGACGGCGGTGGCGATGACAATTGACATGACAGCGGCAGAGGCTCCAAGGAGCCAGCCGCCCACAGCGGCAAACAGTTGTGCGGCAGCGATGTAGAGCAGTGCGCCGGCAATGCCTCCGTAGATATAGAGCCATGTCATCTGCCGCGGCGAGCAGCGCCACAGCATGATTTTGCCGAACCAATAGAGAGTGAGCATGTTGAAAAGAATATGAAACGGCGCGTAGTGGGTGAACATATATGTCACCACAGTCCACGGCCGTGTGCCGATCAGTGCCGGTGACGACGGCAATGCCAGCTGGTCGACCACATTGTCGATATTCCACCCGCCGATCATGGCTATGATGCCGAGAAGACGGAGAGTGAGGAAAACGGCGATGTTGGCTATGATCAGTTTCCACAGGGCAGAGGCGCTCATCAGTCTGCGCCACAGATCAGTAAATGCCGCCATTGTTGAAGAGCCCTTTCTTTTTCCAGTAGAGAAGAATCATAAATCCCACGAGCATTCCGCCCAGATGCGCTACGTGAGCCACATTGTCGCCGGGATTGTTGTTGAAGCTCTGGAGCAGTTCAATGGCGCCGTAGCCCAGCACAATCCAGCGCGCCTGTATCGGCACCGGGATGAAAAACAGATACAGAGGCGCTTTGGGAAACATATATCCGAAAGCCAGAAGTATGCCGAATACAGCGCCCGACGCACCGATTACTTCGGTGTTGATGAGGTTCCACACGCGGAACACATCCGGATTGCTCGGCGCAAATCCGGCAGGCACATGCATGCTGACGATATCGCTTATCGTGACCCCTTCGGGCAGACTGCCGCTGTGTATCATGAAGGCGAAGACCCCGAGCTGTATCATGGCTGCCCCGATGCCGCACGACATGTAGTAGAACAGAAAGCGGCGCGGACCGGCCACACGTTCGATGATGTTGCCGAACATGAACAGCGCGAACATGTTGAAAAACAAATGGAAGAAATTCTCCTGCACAAACATATACGTGATGATCTGGGCAGGGTTGAAACTGTCTGACAGCGGATAGTGCAGAGCGCAGATATCCATGAATGTCGCTTTCGCCGATGCCGGAAACAATTGCAGTGCCAGCCATATTATGGCGTTGATGATAAGCAGGTTTTTTGTCACCGGAGGGAGATTGCGGAAAGTAGAGCCTATGTTCATGGCGCTTGTCTCGTTTTTTTGCGTTAAGAATTCAGGGCATGACGCCCGATGTAACGTGTCGGCGAAGATGCATGACACATCACTCGCCACGCGTGCAAAATTAGTAAAAATGCATGATATCTGTTCTGTCGTTAAGCATTTTTGTGAAAAACGTCAGCATAGCCCCGTAAAATATGAAAAAATGAATGTCAATGCACGAATTTATAGGTCAAAAACGTTGATAATTCAAAATTTAACTTTATATTTGCGAAAAATAATACCATAAACTTATTTAATCAAAACCACATTATGAACAAAACAGAATTAATAAACGCGATCGCGGAAAAAGCTAACCTCACTAAAGTTGATGCTAAAAACGCACTTGATGCAGCTCTCGACGCTATTGCAGGCGCTCTCGCTGCAAATGACAAAGTAGCCATTCTCGGCTTCGGCACTTTCTCTGTACAGGAAAAAGACGCCCGCACCGGCATAAATCCCCGCACTAAAGAAAAAATTGAAATCCCCGCCCGTAAGGCCGTGAAATTCAAAGCTGGTGCCGACCTCGAAGGCAAAGTGAAATAAGCAGGCTTATCCACAGAAGAATAAAGAAAGAATGCAGCCGACCGGTACACATGCCGCCGGCCATTCATGATTTGAAACAATACAGGAGCCGGAAAAAATTCCGGCTCCTGTATTGTTTCTCCCATTGAGCATGGAGAGCTTTCTCCTCAGGCCGAGGCTTTTTTGGCTCAAGCCTGAATTGCAGTGCATAATACAGTCTCGGTCTAATATTGCTGTGAAGATGTTGCAGAACTCAGAGAAATGTTCCTACAATATTGAATGCTGTAACGTCCACAAGACAAAGCCGGGAATTATTATAATGCCGTGTATTGCAATTTAGGCTTGAGCCGTCTTTTTGTTTTGTTGATTATCCCGATAGTGTTTTCGCAGTGTGGGATTTTTTTATTAAATTTGTATTTTAGGAAAAATAATAACCAAACATAGCTTTTTTACAATGAGAAAACAAATAGTCAAAGCAATGCTGGCGGCCGCTATTGCCGCTCCTCTTGCCGGGGGTGCGCAGTCGGCAGGGCATGTCAACCCGTTTTTGAAACCTTACGATACGCAGTTTGAAATTCCGCCGTTCTACAGGATTACGCTCGACGACTATGTGCCTGCATTTACCAAAGGCATAGAGGAGGCCCGCGCCGACATCGCGGCCATTGTGGCAAATCCCGACACACCTACGTTTGAGAATACAATTGTGGCGATGGACAATGCCGGCGCTACACTCGAAAGGGTGAGCCGCGTGTTTTTCGGAGTTTCGGAAGCCGACTCGTCGCCTGAGATGGAGGAGATTGCCCGGCAGGTTACGCCGATGGTGTCGCGATATTCCGATGAGGTGTCGATGAACGAAGGCCTTTTCAACCGCGTCAAATATCTTTATGACCATCGCGAGAACCTTGATAATGCTCAGAAACGTGCTGTAGAGGAGTCTTACAAAGGTTTCGTGCGCAACGGCGCGCTTCTTCCCGCTGCAGAAAAAGAAAAGCTGTCGGAACTCAATCTCCAGCTCTCCGACCTCTATCTCAAATTCAATAAAAATCTGCTCAATGCCACTAATGCCTTCGCGATATTTGTCGATGATGAGTCGCGGCTGGCAGGTCTGCCTTCGGGAACTGTCGCTACAGCTGCCGCCGAGGCAGAGAAACGCGGACACAAAGGGGAATGGGCTTTCACTCTTCATGCCCCGAGCCGTCTGGCCGTGCTCCAGTATGCCGCCGACCGCCGCCTGCGTCACGACATGTATCGCGGATACACTTCGCTGGCTTCGTCAGGCGAATACAACAACCATCCTGTAATCAACGATATCCTCAGAGCTCGTTCGGCAAAGGCCAAGCTGCTCGGTTTCCCCAACTATGCGGCCTATATGACCGACAATGTCATGGCCAAGACTCCGCAGAACGCTCTCGACCTGCTCATGCAGGTATGGAGCCCCACTGTCGACAAGGTCAAAGAGGAAGTGGCCGAAATGCAGCAGCTTGCCGACGCTTCCGGCGACAAGATAAAAATCGAGCCGTGGGATTATTATTATTATGCCGAGAAAGTGCGCGCAAAGAAATATGACCTCGACGAGAACGAAGTCCGCCCGTATTTTCAGGTCGACTCAGTGCGCAAAGGCATATTCACGCTTGCCGAACGTCTCTATGGCGTGAAGTTCAAGGAATTGCCCGACGCTCCGAAATATCATCCCGATGTAAATGTCTATGAGGTGGTCGATCTCGACGGCAATCATGTGGCGGTGTTCATGACCGACTATTTCACCCGTCCGTCGAAACGTCAGGGCGCATGGATGGACGAGATGAAATCATCGTATGTGGCTTCTGACGGCACTGCCGTGCGTCCGATCATCTACAACGTATGCAACTTCGAGGCGCCCACGGCAGAGCAGCCGTCGCTCCTTTCACTTGACGATGTGGCTACGATGTTCCATGAATTCGGTCACGGACTCCACGGCATGCTTTCACGTGCGAAATACAAATGCCAGTCGGGCACCGCTGTCGACCGTGACTTCGTGGAGTTGCCCTCGCAGATTACCGAGCACTGGGCTCTCGAGCCTGAACTGCTCAAGGTGTATGCCCGCGACTACCGCACCGGCCAGCCTATCCCCGATGCCCTGATTGAGAAGCTTCAGGCTGCGTCGCGCCACAATGCAGGCTTCAATATGGCGGAGCGCGTGGCTGCGTCATATCTCGACATGCAATACGGTCTGATGGACTATGCCGGCGATGTGGATATCAATGAGTTTGAAGAAAAAGTGGTTGAAGAGCTCGGCATGCCGCGCGAGGTGGAATACCGCTACCACAGTCCTTACTTCAAGCATATATTCGGCAGCGACGGATATGCTTCCGGCTACTATACCTATCTCTGGGCTGAGGTGCTCGATACCGACGGCTTCGAACTGTTTAAGGAAAACGGTGTGTTTGACCCGGCCACAGCGCGCTCGTTTAAGGAGAATATCCTCGAGATGGGCGGTAGCGCCGACCCGATGGAGCTCTACATAAAGTTCCGCGGACAGGCTCCGACTGCCGACGCTCTCTTGCGTCAGCATGGCCTTGACAAGCCTGCGCAGCCCAATGCCGACCTCAATAAGAAAGACTGACCGCAGATTTTGAGGCTCAATTTTTTTACGAATTAAAGATAAAATGCTCTGTCTATACCATACTTTTGGTTGTAAACTTAATTTCGCCGAGACATCCACAATAGCCGAGATGCTCGAGAACCGCGGCATAATGCGTTGTGGCGACGGTGAGATTCCCGACATAATTCTTGTCAACACCTGTTCGGTGACTGGCGAGGCCGACAAGAAATGCCGTCAGACGATACGTTCGTTCCATCGGCGTTATCCTGATGCGGGCATAGTCGTCACCGGATGCTATGCCCAGCTCAAGCCGCAGGAGGCTTCGGCACTACCCGGAGTAGTGATCGTGGCCGGCTCCGACCGTAAGAATTCGCTCCCTGATTACATAGAGCGTTGGATTGCCGACAATAACGCGCAGTGTCTGATAACTCCGCTACAACAGATGACGGCGTTCAGCCCGTCGTGTTCGCGTGGCGACCGCACCCGCTATTTTCTTAAGGTGCAGGACGGTTGCGACTATTGGTGCACCTACTGCACGATACCGCGGGCACGCGGTCGCAGCCGCTCGGCATCGATAGAAGAGATTGTGGCGCAGGCAGAAGATGTGGCGCGCAAGGGGGGCAAGGAGATAGTGATTACGGGCGTAAATATCGGTGATTTCGGCAAGGGTACCGACAAAGGGTTTATCGACCTGTGCCGCGCGCTTGACGAGGTGGAGGGTATAGAGCGTTACCGCATATCGTCGATAGAGCCCAATCTGCTCACAGATGAGATAATAGATTTCGTGGCGCAGTCGAAGCGGTTTATGCCGCATTTCCATATACCGCTGCAATCGGGCTCTGACGAGGTGCTCAGGCTAATGCGGCGTCATTATGACACGACTCTGTTCCGCCGGAAGATAGAGCGCATACGCCGTGTGATACCGCATGCCTTTATCGGTGTCGACCTCATTGTCGGTGCGCGAGGCGAGACGGCTCAGGAGTTTGAGCGGTCGTATGCATTTGTGGAGTCGCTTGACATATCGCGTCTGCATGTGTTCCCCTACTCGGAACGACCCGGAACACGCGCCCTTGAGATACCGCATGTGGTGTCGCAGGAAGATAAGCATGACAGGGCGGCGCGCATGATAGCGCTCTCGGATGCGCGTCTCGCTGATTTCACGGGGCGTTATATCGGTACGGGACGCAAGGTGCTGCTCGAGCATTCCGCCGCCGGACAGCCGATGGGCGGTTTCACCGACAATTATATCAGGGTGTCGGTCGATGCGCCGGCGCATCTCGACAATCATATCGTCAATGTGATGCTCGATGAGGCTGTAGCCGGCTCGGAGACAGTCAGCGGACACTTGCTTTCAGGGGAGGAATAGTGTATGGCACGTGTTGGATATAAACTGGCTGACGGCGCGATGTGGCTGCTGTCGCACCTTCCGCTCGGGGTGCTTTATCCGCTCGGATATGCGCTCTATCTGCTCCTGTATTATGTGGTGAGATACCGGCGCAAGGTGGTGATGGCCAATCTTGCCGCGTCGTTTCCCGATCGATCGCCGGCGCAGTTGCGTGCGATAGCAAAGGATTTCTATCTTGATTTCGCCGATTATGTGGTTGAGACGATAAGGCTCGGAGGAATGTCGGAACGCGAGATCCGACGCCGTGTCACGTATGAGAACCTGGCGATGGTGCTTGATTGTCTTAAAGAGAAACGACCGGTCGTGGCCTATTTCTCCCACTGTTTCAACTGGGAGTGGGTCACCTCGCTCGGCGTGGTTGCCGATGTGGAGGGTAGCGAGCGCTCGCAGGTCTACCGCCCGTTGAAATCGAAGTGGATGGACGCGTATATGTTGCGCATACGCGAGCGTTTTAATTCGCGCTGCTATGCCAAGGCCACTGTGTTCCGCGAGCTTCTGCGACGACGCAAGGAGGGAATCACGACATTTACCGGCTTTATGAGCGACCAGAAGCCGAGCCACAACGACCCGGGCTATGTCACTATGCTGCTCAACCATCCCACGGCCATGATTTCAGGCACGGAGACTGTGGCGCGCAAGCTGTCGGCCGCTGTGGTTTATTTTGATATGACGAAACTTCAGCGGGGGCGATATCATGTGCGGATTGTGCCGATAGCTGACGACGCGTCGTTGACCACGCCCGGCGAAATTACGGAGCGTTATACGAGGCTTCTCGAGCGTAACATAGAGCGTCAGCCGTCGATATGGCTGTGGACCCACCGCCGCTGGAAACACCGCGTGGAGCTGCCTGCCGACTGACGGCCGGACAGCGTGGAAGAAAAGCATTACGGGCTGCGATATCTTTGTCGGTATCGCAGCCCGTGATGCTTTTTGCGGTTATGGCTATGGAGTTATTTCTCGCGCATGAAGATACTTATAGGAGTGCCGTGGAAGTCCCAGTGCTCGCGTATCTTGTTTTCGAGATAGCGGCGGTAGGGCTCTTTGACCCACTGCGGCAGATTGCAGAAGAATATGAATGTGGGCACAGGCGCTCCCTTGAGCATGGTGATATATTTGATTTTTACGTATTTGCCTTTGTTGGCGGGTGGCGGATACGCCGCGATGGCCTCGAGCAGATAGTTGTTGAGCTGCGAGGTCGGAATGGTGCGGCGGCGGTTGTCGTAGACTTCGATGGCGGTCTCAAGCACTTTGTAGATGCGCTGTTTGGTCATGGCCGACGTGAAGATGATGGGGAAGTCGGTGAACGGCGCGAAGCGGTCACGTATGGCGGCCTCGAAGGTCTTGATTGCCGCCTGGCTCTTGTTTTCCACGAGATCCCATTTGTTGACACACACCACAAGGCCTTTCTTGTTGCGCTGTATAAGCGAGAATATGCTCTGGTCCTGTGCCTCGATGCCGCGGGTGGCGTCGATCATCAGAATGCATACGTCGGAGGCTTCGATAGCCCGGATTGAGCGTATAACGGAGTAATACTCGATGTCTTCGTTGACTTTCGCTTTTTTACGTATGCCGGCGGTGTCGACAAGGTAGAAGTCGAAGCCGAATTTATTGTAGCGGGTGTAGATAGAGTCACGCGTGGTGCCGGCGATGTCGGTCACGATGTTGCGGTCTTCGCCGATGAATGCGTTGATAATCGATGACTTGCCTACGTTGGGGCGTCCGACAATGGCAAACTTGGGAATATCCTCGACGGCTTCCTCGATGTCGTTTTCGGGCTGTGGCAGTTTATTGACCACGTCGTCAAGAAGGTCGCCGGTGCCGAAGCCGTTGACAGCTGAGATGGGGTAGGGGTCGCCCAGGCCCAGGCCATAGAATTCGGGCACGTTGTAGAGCCAGTCGTTGGAGTCGACCTTGTTGGCTACGAGAAGCACCGGTTTCTTGGATTTGCGGAGTATCTCGGCTACGTGGTCGTCGAGGTCGGTCACTCCGTTCATCGAGTCGACCACGAAAAGTATTTCGTCGGCCTGCTCGATGGCAAGGGCAACCTGCTTGTTGATTTCGCCTTCGAATATGTCTTCGGAATTGACTACCCAGCCGCCGGTGTCGACGATCGAGAATTCTTTACCATTCCAGTTTACTTTGCCGTACTGTCGGTCGCGGGTGGTGCCGGCGGTCTCGTCGACGATTGCCGTGCGGCTCTCGGTCAGACGGTTGAAGAGTGTCGATTTGCCGACGTTGGGGCGTCCGACAATTGCTACAAGTTGTCCCATAACGGTGTATTGATTTTGCGTTTGAAGTGCAAATTTAACATAAAAAATTGAAATCCGCAAAGGCGGCCGCTCCGGCCGGTGTCATTGCCGGCTGAGGCGGGAGTTATGCCGGCTGTTTATTCGATATATCCGAACGAGCGCAGTTTGTTCTCGCGGTTGCGCCAGTTGGCCTCTACCTTAACAAACAGTTCGAGATAGACGCGTTTGTCGAAAAATTTCTCGATGTCCTTGCGGGCTTCAGTGCCTACGCGTTTGAGCATCGAGCCTCCCTTGCCGATAAGTATGCCTTTCTGCGAGTCGCGTTCTACATATATCACTGCCATTATGTGGATGGCGGTGTCTGACTCGTCAAATTTCTCCACAATTACTTCGGTGGCGTAGGGCACTTCCTTGTCGTAGTTGAGGAATATCTTTTCGCGTATGATCTCTGTGACGAAGAAGCGTGCGGGTTTATCGGTCAGCGCGTCTTTGCCGAAATAGGGGGGCGAGGGCGGCAGCAGTTCGACGATGCGGGTCATCAGGTTGCTGACATTGAAATGCTCTTTGGCCGAGGTGGGGAACACTTCGGCATTGGGAAGTATTTCTTTCCACATTGACACTTTGTCCTCGAGTTCCTTCTGCGACTTGACGAGGTCGATTTTGTTTATAACCAGCAGAACGGGTATTTTCTCTTTGGCTACCTTGGCGAGGAAATCGGCGTTTTTGGTCGGGTCCTCTACCACGTCGGTCACGTAGAGCAGTATGTCGGCGTCGGTCAGCGCTCCTTCGGAGTAGCTGAGCATGCTTTCCTGCAGCTTGTATTTGGGCGAGAGCACTCCGGGGGTGTCGGAGAATACTATCTGATAGTCGGGGGTGTTGACAATGCCGGTGATGCGGTGGCGTGTGGTCTGGGCCTTTGAGGTTATGATTGACACACGTTCGCCGACAAGGTCATTCATCAGTGTCGATTTGCCCACGTTGGGGTTGCCGACGATGTTGACAAACCCTGCTTTATGCTGTTTTTCTTCCATATTGTGTTATGTTTTTGCAGTTATACAAATCTATTAAAAATAATTCATATAATTCTAATACCTTGCTTAAAAATAATGGCTACGTGTATAAAACAAAAATAGCACCTTAAAAGATGCTATTTTCAGAAATATTTTGCCTGATAACTGATTACAGATCCCAGATGACATACATCGCACCCCAGGTGAAACCGGCGCCGAAGGCTGTGAGCAGAAGCTTGTCGCCTTTCTTGAGTTTGGTCTTGTATTCGTCAAGACACAAAGGAATTGAAGCGGCCGATGTGTTGCCGTAGTGCTCGATGTTGACAAGCACTTTCTCTGCGGGGAAGCCGGCGCGTGAGCTGACGGCCTCGATGATGCGGAGGTTGGCCTGGTGAGGTATGAGATAGTCAACATCGTCTACTGTCAGGTTGTTGCGCTTCATCACGTCGAGCGATGAGGTGAGCATGTCGGTCACGGCATTCTTGTAGACGTTGCGTCCGTCCTGGAAGAGATAGTTCTCTCCGGCTTCGATTGCCTCGTGGGTGATGGGCTTGACCGAGCCGCCGGCTTTCATGAGCAGGTGTTCGAGTCCGGCACCGTCGACGTGGAACACGCCGTCGATGACTCCAGTAGCTTCTTCGGTGGGCTCTACGAGCACGGCAGCCGCAGCGTCGCCAAACAGCGGACATGTCGAACGGTCCTGATAGTTGACCATCGACGACATCTTTTCGGCTGCAACGACAATGACTTTTTTGCGGAGTCCCGATTTGATGTATGCGGTGGCGTCCTCAAGCGCTACGATGAAACCTGCACATGCTGCCTGGATATCATATGCGTATGCGTTTTTAAGGCCTGTTTTCTCCACGATTACCGATGCCGTGGAGGGGAAACGGTAGTCGGGATTGGATGTGGCGCATATCACCAGTTCGATCTCATCGGGGTTTACACCGGTCTCGGCTATGAGCTTCTCGACAGCCTTGGCGCCGAGATATGACGAGCCTTCGCCTTCGAGCTTGAGTATGCGGCGTTCCTTGATGCCGACGCGGGTGGTAATCCACTCGTCGTTGGTGTCGACCATCTTTGAGAGCATCTCGTTGTCGAGGATATCTTCGGGAACGTAGGAGGCGATGCCAGATATTCTTGCGTTAACCATATTGTCTGGATATGAATAATGTAATAGCCGCACGCTGCGCGAGCGTCGGCTGTATGGATATTGCCACTCTCTTTTTTGACCCTGCGCCATGTTTTGCACACCGCGCGAAGTCTTGATGCTCCGGTGGCATTGCAGTACGTGCAAAGGGGAGAAAAATCCACGGCAGATTGTGGCTCTGCTGACGAGGACGGAGAGTTGCCGTATGAATATGCGACAGCCATGTCCGCGCGCTCTGTTAGACTGCGGCGGACTGATGGCAGTGAGTGGCAAAAACTCGTGATAGTTTAGACAGCCGCTACTTTTTCAATAGCTACTTTGCCGCGATAGTAACCGCATTCGCCGCATACACAGTGGTAAACGTGCCATGCGCCGCAGTTGGGGCATACTGCCAATGTAGGCATCGCTGCTTTGTCGTGAGTTCTACGTTTGGCGGTGCGAGTCTTTGATTGTTTTCGTTTAGGATGTGCCATTTTGTTTTATTGTTTTGTGTAATTATCTATATTATGTTTATATAAGCCTGTGTTATGTAAATCAGTGGCTGATGGCTGTCAGTCAAGATTTAAATCTTTGAGCTTGTCCCATCGGGAGTCGGTGGGCGCGTCGTCAATTTCGTCGATTTCATCCATCAGCTCTGCTTCCATTTCGGCATCTTCCGGATTTGTCGACGTAGTGCGGTGTTTCTTGAGTATCGAACTCATCGCACGGTTGCATTTGCCTGCCGGGTGCACATGTTTGATAGGGATAGCGAGCGCGATAGTGTCGTGTATCATATATGCGACATTGATGTCGGCATCGCTGTAGGGTATCTCCATGTACTCGTCGGAGTCATCACGATAGTCGTCGCCATATTTGACAATGATATGGTAAGAAGTCTCGACAGGAAGCACAAGATCGTCGAGGCAGCGGTCGCAGGCCACAGTCACTTCGCCGGTCAAAGTGAAATGCATGTCATAGTAGTCGTTTTTATGCTCCACTACAAGATGCACCTTGACGTCAGCGTTGCGCACGTCATTGTTCTCCATGTTGACAAAAAACTGTTTACCGATTTGATAATCAGTTTCTTGGATGCCTACAGGCATGCTTTTTAGCGGCAATTTATATTCACTAAATTTACCCATAACGTTTGTCAATTGGCAAAAAACTTTGCAAAAGTAGCCAAATTCTTTCAGTTTATCAACTTTTTCATAAAATATTTTCTTACAGCCCCAAAAATATTGGCGAAAAATAGGTCGCGACGTTAGCTCGGGAGTTTAATTGTAAATAAATTTGAGTAGCATGCGACACACCGCAGTAATCCGAATATGGAAAAGAAGAAAATATGGAAAGTATGATATGTATATGACGATAAATAGCAATTAAGAAATGAATAAAAGATTGATGAATGCAAAAAGTATTATCCGAAAAGAAAGCAAAGAGTGTAATAGACATATATAACATGGACGCAAAAGTAATAATATGCTGTAGATCAAAACTTCTAAATTCAGTAAATCAGTATTTTAGCGATTGCTTCGGCAAAATCCGATAAAAAAATATCAAAAAAAGCATCAAAAAATTTGGCGGATTAAATAATAATACCTACCTTTGCATCGCAAAAGCAAAGAAACACCGATGGTGCCATAGCTCAGTTGGTAGAGCAAAGGACTGAAAATCCTTGTGTCCCCGGTTCGATTCCTGGTGGCACCACAAAAGACCGCTAATTCTCAATGAGTTAGCGGTCTTTTATTCAATCATACCACTCTGGGTCACCACAACAACCCCTCCTAAATTGCGGCGCCGTCTTGTTTCCGGAAATCTTTCCGGAGAAATCGGGACTGAATCATAAAATAATTTTTATGACTGACTTAAAACATTTATCTTTGTGTAAATAAAATGTCATTCAATTATGTCAAAAGCAAAGAAGTCAAAGTCGGCGTTTAATTCTAATAAAATCACGCGCCTCGATTTCAGTGCCACCCATTTTAAAGCCTGGCAACTGCCAAGCGATATGTTTTATACGGGCGTTGCCAACAAGGTATATCCTTTAATCCAAAAGGTTTTTTCCGCGCAGCCGGGCTTCACACCCGCAACAAGCAAGCGTATGGCTATCATACTTGCCTGTTATGTGGAAGATCTTGTGGCCGGCTCGGGTGTGTGGGCTGCATTCACTTCGCTGTTCAAGAAGAAATATGGGAAAAGTTTTCCCTTTTACAATATAAGAGAGCAATCAGATCTCTTCCCTTACGATGATGATAAACCGTCGTTTCACGCGGTGTTGTTCTTGCTATGGTATGTTGCCAATGACGTAAATCCGGACACTGTTCTTAATCCAGGCAATCCGGCACTACGTATGCTTGCCATGTCTCTTATGCCGGATCTTTTGAAGGCTTATGATGACGCGCCCGACACTCCGGCTCGTCCCATTCTTTTGTCTGAAGAGGAGAGTGGTATACCATTATTCTATCAGATACGCAATCTGTGTGCGTGGCTGTGTGACAGATGCTATCTGACGTGCATTAACGATATCGATAAAGTTACGACGGAATTTAGGGATTTCATAAACCGGATGATCCAGTCAGTTGATGACTATGACCCGGAGCGTGAATCTTACGCCATCGATTCGTTTGTGCCGATGAATGCTCTGATAGGACCTTTGGCAATACCGGCATACGAATGGCTTGCCGAGATTGTCAGTCTGTATCATGAGCCTGAAGAGGAGGAGTATATATCAATTCTGGAGACATTGAAATCACGTCCATACGGTTATTACAAGTATGAAACGGTAGGAGAAAGCGAACTTATTCTTAGAGATGTCAAGGGTGAAATACTTACCCTTGCGGCAGCTTCAATGCCGGGCGGCCGGTTTTCACCGGATATAATGCCCGGAAGATCGGCACTGCTGTCGCTCGTACTGGTTGACGGTGTGTGGCTGATGAACGGCTTAGGTATTCATGGATTGCCTGAAGAGGTATATGAAGAGTGCCGAAAGATCCATATCGCCAAAGAAAAGAATCACAAGGAGGCCTACAAGTATCTCATGATGTCATTTGGCAAACAGCGCATGGGCGTATGCGGGTCGTATGAAGAATACATAAAACTTGCCTATCGCGGTGATGATCCAAATGCAGAAGTTGATACCAAACTTCTTGCTGACATTCGGGATGCGGGTAATCTCCTTTACTTTCTGAATAGCGACGGGATTGTTTCCATATTGCCTGGATGGGCACAGAGTGTGAGGATGAACGATAATCCATATTATGACAGCAACAGCGCATCGCATGACGGCATTGCCCTTATAATGGATCACTCATTGTCTACGGCTGAAATGCGGCAGTATATTATCAAGCACAAGCTGGTGCCTGACGCTGCGTTAAGTTCGGTGATCTCGCCGGAGGCCGGCCGTGATATGTTTCAGAAAAACATCCGGTTTCTCAATGATTACTCAGATCGTGACACTATGCCGGTTGTGATGGATATGTAGATATCAGCAGCTGTCAGTCAGGTGAGCTATCCTCAGTCTCATCGGCTTGCCGCTTTCGCTCTGCCGAAAGAAAATTTCGTCGGGTCACCACCCCCAACCGTTAAAATCTCATAATAAATTCGCAACTTTGCATTAAACAATGAACAATAAAACTCATTTAATGACATGATAGAATTTTTGAATTCAAATTTCTTTCAGACAATAATATTAGTGATTACAGTGCTAGTCACTCTCTTTATATACCTTAATAAAGAACATAAAAGCCTAAAATCGGCAACAACAATTCTCATTCTTCAAATAAAGAACATTGAGAAGAACATTGAGTATTTAAAAGCAGAGGGTGTTTCTGGTGAAGCAATTAACGAGCAACAACTACATTACTCTATCCCAATTTTCGAGGAAAATGCATGGGATAAGTACAAACATATTTATGCTTCACGGTTGAGTTCTTCTGATTTCGCCCAAATAGAACAATTTTATGAGGTCGCTCAAGCTGTTAGAATACAACAACAGCAAATTAAGCAAAAAATTCAGGAAAATATATTTGCTAAAACAGCCCATTATTATCAGCAACAATTCAATCGATTAAACGCTTGTGTAATTGATGAGCGTTCAGACAGAGAGGTTTTATGTCAGAAGGACATGAATTATGCCTTAACGCTATATAACAGTCCTATGTTTAGCGTAATGACTTTTTTACATAAAGAGTTTGGTAGTGGGCTAATTAAAGGACTTAATCGGTATCAACGACTTACTGGCACAACCGTATTTGAAAGATTGAGTAAAATTGGAAATATAAAAGATAGATAAATCTAATTATTTATGGAATACATTGAAATTAACGGAGCGATTAATTTGGCTGCCGTTGCTAGCCAACTCAATGCACTATCTTTTTATACAGATTCTTATGAGTTTCTTTTGACTAAAGATATGGTTATTTATGGATACTTCAAAGATTCTTCTACAGAATATGGATTAGGAAATCTTTTTGTGTTTGGAAAGACAATTAAGCAAAATGAAATTGTGTCCTCTCCATCAAATTCCATATTTGCCAAACTCAAACAATATGGATCAAGTGGTAAATATAAGGGATTATTGAATTATAAAGGTGAAATTATCCTACCAAATATATATGATGGAATTCATCTGTTTGCTTATAATCGTCTGTTGATTGAGAAGAATGGTAAATTCGGTGTCATTGATACAGATGGAAAAATTTTGGCAGAGCCTAAATATGACCAAATAGTTGATGCTTGGGAATATACGATAGGGGTTGTCTTAAATGGGAAGGTCGGATTTATGGATATAAACTGCAATATTGTCATAGAACCGAAATACTGTTTAGATTCCATAGATAATAATTTCCATGATGGTCTTATTGTGGTCTCTGAAATTATTGATGAATTCAAGTACCAATATTGTATAGACCATTACGGGCTTATTCATGGAAATATAGAAAACATAACTCCAGAGATGGACTATGAGCCACCATATGAGGACTATATAAATAACAATGAGTATTCTGATCCATTGGATGCCTATGATGGAGATTCAGATGCTCGTTGGAATACAGACTAATTGTATTCCCTCCACTACCTCGTGTAATTAAGAGTCGCTGAAAGCAGGTTATTTCAGCGACTCTTATTTGGGGTCAAGCCGAAAGCACGGTGCATATGTTAAATTGGGCAGTTAGAAGTGTTAAA
>ERZ778514.1334-NODE-1334-length-18796-cov-5.746705_pt1 | contig 18796 bp, 13 predicted proteins | sample MGYA00510344_ERZ778514 | MGnify/ENA primary metagenome ERZ778514 (study PRJEB29527, sample SAMN07138968) | mouse gut metagenome | material: feces | host: mouse | place: China:Nanjing | collected 2016-01-25 ... | reverse complement strand
CCTCCACTTGCCCATTGATATAGGCTTCGATGTGTTTCTTGAACGCTTCCATTGTTGGAGATTTTAAGATGTTACTGACTTATCGGCTCATCTTTTCCCTATTTTTCAGACCTTTTGGTCCGTCGGAGGGCTGTCTGACCGATTTCAGGCATTTCAAGGGAGGCGAAAGCGGACAATAAGGCAAATTCACGGTGACAACCGTGACCTCCAGCTCTGATTTGACATTTGGCCCGGCCTCCAACTTTGCGGTGACAATCGACGGACGGCATCTCCCGGATCACAGACACAGGATTATAAGCGGAATATCCGCAGGTTATAAAAGGCTGATAGACATTAAACCAGGATTCATCAACAGTGACCCCGTTGATTATAAGAGTAAATGAAATGGGATAAACAGTATAAGAGGCTTGGGCGCCCCGGAATGGAGCCGCCGGCATAAATGGATATACCGGTGTGGTCAGAATAAAGAAAGCAGAGGCCGTATGACAGCCCCTGCAATCGTCGTATGATTATGGATATTAAGCCGCTTCCTCGTTGCTTTCTTCTTCCGATGCTTCGTTTGCCTCCGCAGTCGGCTCCTCGTTTTTGGGCATGAGAGCAGCTTTTCTTTCCTCTATGCGCTGATGCCGTTTCTCATAGACCTCGTTATAGCCTTTCTCAATCTCGGCAAGCTGTTCGGGCATGTGCTTCTTTGCGAAGCCGAGCAGCAGTTTTGCAACCGTGTTGCTCCCGAATGCCTCCTTGAAATTAGCTATAAGATAGTCCCTGCGGATTACAGCCTTTGTCTTGGCGTTGAGATTGCTGACTATCTCCATTTTTTCATCATCGGAAAGACAGCCTGCCTGCTTCTCGGTAAGTCCCACAGCCGAGAAATGTTCCTTTCGGAGCGATGAGAGCATGAAATAATACACCATTCTTTCCTCGTCCTGCCCGAACTTGGTCTCGGTCATGTCGGCCTCAAGGATTTGCTTCTTGGTGTCTGCCACGGTTTTCTCCACGGCGATTTCCTTGTTGCGCATGTCTTGTTTCTCGAGTTTCACTATGGGGTCGTCCGCCTTGTTGTCGGCAGTGCCGTCCATGGAAGCCTCGGACGGCTTCATCGCATATCCTATGCTTATGTCATTTTTTTCAATGACAATATAGACAATGATTTCTCCGTTCTCTGCCCTTGCATTGACTTCCTCCACGGCATAGTTATACTCGGAAAGGTCTTGTTCATACTCCGAATGTGCCTCTGCGAAGTCTTCGGGAGTTTCGTATTCCTCCGCAGTCGGTTCCTGCGGCATTGCAGGGTACGGCTGAATATATGTGTTTGGAGTTTCAATCTCATGTCCCATAGCCGAAAGACGCTCAATCGCCGCATCGTTTGTGCCAAATCGCCCTTGTCGCAAAGGGTAGGCAGGATATAGGGCTATCATATCCACTGCCTTGTCAACGAGATACGATGTGTTCATATCCTCAAGGCATTTGCGGTTGGTACATTTTCCACAAGTTCCCTCGCAGAAAAGCAGTAGGTTCTTGGTGTTATGGGGGCATGAGGCACACATTCCCTTGTCAAATGAGTAACGCTCAAGGTCGGTTGTGAAATTCTGCTCTATGCGCCTTGCGACCTCGGAGGCTTTCAGCCCACGCCATGAGCCGTAGCCGTAAGAATTTTCGCAGAGGTGCTTTTCGTAAACCTCTTTCTGAATGTCCGTTCCGTATCTGCATATTTCGGAAGCCACGCTCATTGTGATAGCGTCAGCCTCCAGCAGTTGCGCTATTTCGGGGATAAGTGATGTGAATTTCAGTCGGGTGCGTATGTATGCCTCGGACTTGCCGAACTGCACAGCCAATGACTGCACATCGTATCTTCCGCTGTCCATGAGGCTCTGGTATGCGTTTGCTTCCTCAATCGGCGAGACATCCTCACGCTGAAGGTTCTCGGTGACGGCGATTTCAACCGCTTCATCATCGGTAACATCGTATATGTCGGCAGGGATAGTCTCAAGTCCTGCCATGACGGACGCACGGTATCTTCGCTCCCCGAAGATAATCTCGTAGCGGTCGGTGTCCGCTATGGGGCGTAGGCCGATTTGCTGAAGGACACCCTGCGAGGCGATGCTGTCGGAGAGTTCCTTGAGGGCTGCCTCGTCAAAGGTCTTGCGAGGGTTGAATGTGCTCGGCTGAATGAGTGCGAGTGATACGTTTTCTTTTCTGACTGCTTTGGTCTCCATAATCTTGACTTTTAAGATGTTGATAAATATTGTTTTTTCTCCCTTACTTTTATCAGTTCCTTCCGGGAGGGTTGTCGGACTGATTTTTTCGGCAAATCAGGAAGGTCGCTGCACAGGTGGATTACGACAAGGCTGACAGGTCGAAGCCCCGTCACGCTGCCGCCGGGCCTTGGCATATCCACGAGCGGCCTTAACTTCGCCGATTCAAAAATCACGGCAACCGTCACGGACGGCATCTGTAAAGCCGTACAGGATATAACTGTTCCCGGACATGGATATAAGTGTCCCGGCATGTCCCGGCATATCTGAAACAGGTGCTCATGGAGTTGATCCACGATACAAAAGGAGCCTGTCAATAGAAGGGGAAGAAGGGCGGGAGGCATCCATGTGTGGATGAGAGGTAAGCCATCAGGGAAATTGCCGGTCAACGAAGATATGGAAGTACGGGCGTAAGTGGAGGGAAACGGAACCTATGCCTGTACTGACTTCGAGGCCGACAGGCATTTTTCGGATTACCGCTTTGAAAGCGAGTGTCGGGCCGGGCAACATGAAATATTGCCGAGGCCGTCTCTCGCTCAAAGTCAGCCACGCGGATGCCGGGTCGGGGCGCAGCGGTATAAAAGAGAGCAAGAAGGATATAAGCAAGAAGGATATAAAGGTAATAAAGTAATTTTAGAAAAGGCTATGTGTTAAAAGAGGCAGTTGCGCCACAGCAGTTCAATGTCATTATGCCGTAAAAATCCCTGCCTGGTTTCACAACCGGACAGGGAATATAAGTCAGATATATGGTTATGTCAGGCCGCTTCCTCGGTAATTGTCGGCTTGTCCGGCGAGATACCGTCGGACAGCAATATACCTTTTTCGGCATTTTTGAGGTCTTCCTCGATCTTCTGCTGCAACTCCCGGCATTGAGCCTTGAGAGTTTCAAGCTCCGTGGCTTTAGGCCATTTGCGGCCTATGATTTCCTCCAACACCGGAATTTCCTCCCGCAGTCTCGTTATATCCTTTTCTTTTTCAGCTATCCGGGCAGGCATACGCTCCATGACAGCGTAGGGATATGCGGCGGCTTCCACGAATGAGAGGGGCAACGCTCCCGATTGTGAACAGCGGTACTTGAGTCCGCTTGCCCCCTCGATGAAGAAGATGTTGCGCTCGAACATTTCGGCAATATTAAACTCGCTCCTTACCGTCATGGGCAAACCCATATAAGAACCGACGGCTTTGTGTTCCGTTCCCCGGTAGGACTTGGATATTCGGTGAAGCTCTCGCCCAATTTCCTGCGGCGTGGCAAAAGTGCCGGATACGAGGGTTACTGCCGCATCATCTTTCCGTGAAACAAAACAGCTGTAGTCCATATTCATTTTGGCAATCACATCCTCTGCCGCTGCAATGGCTTTCTGATTGTCCGACATCTTGCGCTCCGCACGGCCTCTTTCTTTCTTGAATATGGCCTGTTCCTTTTCAAGCTGCATAATCCTGTTGTCAAGTTTTGCCTTTTTAAGCAGGTCGGTGTTGCCGGAAAGGATTGCCACGAACTCGGCAAAGTTCATGCCGTTTTCCTCGTCCATGCCGTCCTCGTCGATACGTCGCACGGCAATGGTGCCGTTGTTAATCTGATTTATGAACATCTGCTTGTTCTTCAACAGATTGAACTTATAGGCATCAAGAGTTTTCTCCGTTCCGTAAATAACGATGTCAACGGTGTTTCCACCCCACAGTTTCACTGTGTTTCCCTTGCGGACAGCCCTGCCGTTACGCTGCTCCATGTCGGCCGGCCGCCACGGTATCTCAAGATGATGCACCGCCACGGCACGTTCCTGGGCGTTAACGCCTGTGCCTAACATAGTTGTGGAGCCGAAAAGCACACGCACCCTGCCGCTGTTCATGTCGGCGAACAGTTTCTTCCTCGCCCTCTCGGTCTTGGCGCACTGGATAAACTGTATTTCTTCCGAGGGTATTCCGAGAGCCACAAGTTTGTCCTTGATGTCCTGATAGATATTCCACTCGCCGGGTTTATAGGTGGAAAGGTCGCTGAAAATGAACTGTGTGCCACGGTTGACGTTTGAGCGCACATAGTAGTCATAGACTGTCCTTGCGCATATCGAAGCCTTGTTGCCGGGGTCGTCGCTGAACTTGTCGCCGAGAAGCCTCATGTCAAGAGCCATTTTCCTCGCTACATTTGTAGCTATAAGCATTTTCGCCTTGTCGAGATTGTCGGGTTCGGGCATATCGAGACCGAGGTCAGCCCATTCTCCCGATTTGGCGAATGATACAAGCCTCCCTGCCATTTCTTCCTGCTCGATTGTCGGGGGATTGGAGAGGAAGCGCACGTTCTTTTCGGGAACATCGAGGTTAATCATGTCCGTTGTACGGTAATCCGTTATCTCACGGAGGAATGAGGCAAGTTCCGGCACCTTTATATATGAACGGAAACGCTCTTTGCGCTTGATATTGCCGGTGACATCAAGCTCGTAATCCGCCTTTTTCTCGGTGTATATTGCCGCCCACGCATCGAAGCAGTTTATACGCTGTTTCTTGAGTTCCTGCGGACGCATATACTTGAACATCACATACAGCTCGGTAAGAGCGTTGACAACAACCGTGCCTGACAGGAATGTGGCTCCGAGGTCACGGCCTGTGCGCCTCTGAATGTCACGGATTGCGATAAGCAGGTTCATCGCCCTTTGTGAGCCTTTGGTGTTTCCGATGCCCGCAACCCTTGTATGGCGTGTCTGCAGCATTAAATTTTTGAACGCATGACATTCATCTACAAAAATATGGTCTATTCCCATAGTGTTGAAATCCAGCGTATTGTCTTTGCGTTGGTCTATGTCGTGACGCAATTCGGCGAGTTTGGCGGTCAGGTTCTCCTGCCGTTTCTCAAGCCCTGTCTGCATCTTTGAGCTGCGGTAGCGCATGGTGGAGTTCTCGAGAACCTCAAGGCAACGCTCGACATCGGCAAGTTCCTCACGGAAGATTGCAGCAATAGTATCCTGTGACTGGGGTATCTTTGCAAACTGGTCGTGGGTCAGTATCACGCAATCCCAGTTGTTGTTCTTTATCTGCGAGAAAATCTCCTTGCGGTTTGCAGGCGTGAAATCCTCGCGTCCGGGATAGAGTATCTTTGCCATGGGATATGCCTTGCGGAAAGTGTCGGCTATCTCATGCACATTGGATTTGAGCCCGATAATCATAGGCTTGTTGACAATGCCGAGACGCTTCATTTCATAAGCCGCCACGCACATTATCATGGTCTTGCCTGTGCCGACTTCATGCCAGCAGATGCCGCCGTCGTTCTGCTTTATCATCCAAATGGCATCTTTCTGAGAGGGATAGAGGCTGTCGTATGGGAATTGCTCGAATGTAAGGCCGGGGAAAGTCTGCGCCGCTCCGTCGTAGGACGGGCGAACATAGCAGTTGAAGCGGCTGTTGTACTCGGCTACAAGCCGGTCACGGACAGGCAGGGGTTGGCGGTCAAGCCAGTCACGGAACGTGGCGCGTATTTCCTGTATCTTGGCGGCTGCCTCCTGTATTGCATCTTCATCGGAGACACGGGTCTTTTCGCCGTTGACATACACCTCTTTTGTAAATTCGGGCACGGTGTCCTGGAGCGCATAGACAAACATATCCTCGCCGTTGCAGTTCCTCACGGAATAGGTGTTGTAGGCGACGGCTGAATATCCCGTGAGCCGGAGCAGGTAGGTGTCGTTTATGTCAAAGTACATCAGCTCGGCATCCACCCCGAAAAGATATGACGCAAAAGAGGCGTATATTTTTGGGTCAATCCACCTTTCGCCCATGTTTATGTCAAGTTCCTCATACGGCACAGGTTCGGGCAACGCATCGGAAAGTGCCTTTGCGGAAATTTCGGCAAAAGACCTCTTGCGCTCGTCAAGGAACGGAAGCAGTTCGGAAACATCACGCAGTTTGGTAACGATGTCGCCGCCGATGAAGCGGCCTTTATGCTCCCAACAGTCTGTAATTGGGTTGTAGAAAATCTCGTTCTTGAGTGCTCCGGTGATTTCGTCCTCGGTCATTGCTGCGGTCTTGCACATATAGTCGATGTTGACCTGACCGTGATAGTTCAGAGAACTTGCGAGTGCTTCTATGGGGAGAAGCCTCACCGATGTGTCCGTCTTTTTGAAAGCCACCGGCTCACGCATGATGTCGGATTTGTAAATCTCCCTTCCGACAGCCATTTCAAGTGTCAGCACCTCGTTCCCGAGGCTGTCAAGAGAGATAAATTCCTTGTTGTCGTTATCGTGGAAGAAGCCCCATTTGGCGGTGAAAGCGTCATAAAGGCTGTTCAGTCGCTCCCTTAATTCGGGTTGCTCGGTCTTTTCCTCCCTCTCCTTGTTGGAAAGTTCAAAATAGACATCCCTTAACGGCATATAGTCGTTTGCCCTCTCGATGTTCACGCTTCCGTTGTCAACAGGCACGAAATCGACGGCAATATCTTCATAATGGGTTGACTTGCGGTATTCAAGCGTTCCCACCTGACCCTCGAACACTACCAGTGCGCCCTCTTTGAACCATTCGGGCATTTCCCCGGTATAGCCACGCCGTCCTTTTGCCGACGCGATGTCCAAATCTCCGAAAAGCGACATCTGCGCCTGTCTGCCAATTCCCGGATTGGAGAAAAGCCCCGGTCTGTAATTGCGGTCAAAATCATATTTCAGTATGGCTGCGAGATAGTCAGCCATTGAAGCCTCGCCGCCCGACCATGAATACCTGCGTGTCAGCTTGCCGTATTGGTTTTTCACAATGCGGCTGTCGGTTGACAGTGTTGTTTTCGGCATGGTGAAAAGACGGTTTGAGGGTTCCGTATTTTCCTCGCCGTGCTTTTCTTTTGAGGTCTGGAGAAACATCGCCTCCCTTGATGTGGGGCCGGATTTTGCTGTGTCCTTTTGGAATATGAGCAGGTCGCTCCCGACCTCGATGCCGCCTGTCTGCATGAAGATGTTGTCGGGGAGGCGTACCGCGCTTATGAGGTTGGCGTTGTTCACAAGGTATTCACGCACGAACTTGTTGCCGGGAGTGTCGGCTATGCCCCTCGATGTAACGAAAGCAAGCAGTCCACCCTCGTTGAGCAGTTCCATTGCCTTTACGAAAAAGTAGTTGTGTATGGTCTTTGTTGACTGTTCATGTATGCCGCCTTTCTTCCACAGGTCTGCGTCGAACACACGGAAATTGCCGAATGGTATGTTTGAGGCTATTACATCAAAATATGTATGCTCAAGCCGTTGTTCCCCGATGCTCTCAAAACCTGCCGTACAGGTCTCGGTATCGTCGTTGAGCAGGGAGAGGATTATGCCTGTCAGCGTGTCTTTTTCAAATGCGTAAGACTTGGTGCCGTTCATGGCGACAGGCAGGAAGCCGCCGATGCCTGCGCTCGGTTCAAGGAATGTGCGCATCGTAAGTCCGTGTGTCTTGAACGTGGCCTGTATCTGCCGTGCAACCGCATTTATTATAAAGGCAGGGGTGTAAAATGCGGTCAGTACCGATGTCTTGATGCTGTCAATGGTCGTGTCGCACCATTCGGGTTTGTCGGTTGGAAAACTGCCGATGACGGTCAACAGTCGGTTTGCCGTTGCCTCCATGCTTTGAGGGATTGACTTTTCAGTGCCTATGTTCAGCACCTCTTTGATACCTCCGAAGCCCGAATAGAGCGACATTGTTTCTTTCTCCGGCTCGGTAGCCTTTCGCTTCTGCGAGAGGACGGTCAGTGCGGTTTCTATCGCCTTGACATTATCCTCAAATGATTTGTGTTTGTTGTATGCCATATATCTGATTTTTATTTCCCTCACATTCCTGCTCCTTCAGGTGCCGTCCGCGAGGTGATTATCTGCGCAACACAGGAGCATCCAAGAGGCTTTAGGGACAAGGTTTTCAAGAAGATTTTACAGTATGGCTGTAAAATCTCGCAGAAACTCCGTGCAACCTTGGCTGATAAGCCCGGATGCTGAACTTCGCGCCGATAACCACCGGCAGTGACGGTTCCGGACAGAAAAGGATTTTCCTAAAAATGGGATGCGGCTTTATAAAAGGAGAATTATAAGAGTAGCGGCTTGCCGATATTGATAAAAACTATAAGGAGGACAAGTAATTATGAACATAAATGTTAGTCCTGTCATGGGACGACGCAGGAATGTAAAAAAGAACAAAAACGAGAAAATATAAGAGGGAAGCGACATCGCCTAAAGGAGAACTCAGTGATGTAAAAAAGGATATGGTCTCAGATGTTTGTGCCATATCCACTGAAGGGGCAGGTAGGGCAAACCCCCGCCTGTCCGTCATGCCGGATAAACTATCCGATTCATAGCTTAATAATGATAGTCAACCACACCGCCTATATAAAGCAGTGTTCCTGCCTCAAGTTCATTCAGACTTTTCATGAATTCTCCCGATTTCTCCGAAAAGGAAGAATATCCGCAGTTGTCACCATAGAATCTGCTCCCTACATCAAGCGGATTTTCTATCGCTTCTTGAAGGTAATAAAGCGTTCTCCATTCTTGTATATTGTTTGCAGTTACAACCGCACATTTTTCTTTTATCTGTTTGACCCATTCCTCCTGCCAGATTTCCACACCTCCGTTGTAACGGATTGTATTTTCATCAATTAGAGTGAACATACCTTCAGGCAGTATATTGTTTACGAGGTTTTCTATACGCTCCTTGCGTTCTTCATCGTCAATATTAGAACAATAGTCAAGTCCCGAACAGTCTCCCTGATGTAAGGTGTCTTCGTCAAGTAATCCTCCTTCTATAATCTTTTCGGTTGTTATTTGATAAACTGAAGAGTGCATGATTTTGATGTTTAATGTTATTAATTCAGTTCTCTTGTTAAGTTGAAGCAGTCTGTAATGACAAAATCCTCTGTGCCAAATTCAGCGAGTGATTTGAGTGCCTCTATGCCGTTGCAATAGAAGAATATTTTTTCACCGGTGGCATCGTCAATATCGGAAGATAGTTTTATGGTCGCCGATTTTGGGGAAGCATAATAATCATCGTCCTTTTTCCACACGATTTCACATTGAGCATAAAGAGGTTCTGTATCATGTTCGGCACGAAAATCAGCATAGTGGTTATCTATGTCCGTTTTCACTTCATCGACATCGGAGAGGACAACTCCGTTACCGCAGTCCTCACACCATCCGTAAAGAAACGCTTCATCCGTATAATTACGGAATTTCTTGTCATTGGGATTAATCATAGCTTCACACGCTACGTTTATTCCTCCGCATTGAGTACATATCACTTTCATATAGTTCATTTTTTATCCCTCCCGTTAGATCCGTTTGTTCCGCCGGAGGGCTGTTTTAAGATTTCAGGCATTCCAGGGGAGGCGCAAGGGGCAATGAGTCAAATTCACAGCGAAGCCGTGACCTCCGGCCCCGATTTGATATTTGCCCCGGCCTCCAACTTTGCCGCAGAATCACCGGCAGCCCTTCCGGGCCAACTACATCGGCATCATTTTATAATAGGCTTACACAAATAATATAAGGGGAATAGCACGAACTTACACTAAGAAAGGCTGTTTTAGAGTGACATGCTTGGCACTCTGAATAATATTTAGTAATTTTGCACTATACAACATTTAGATATGGATTTCAAATTATCTGAATTAGAAAAATATAGGGAGCATTATCAATTAGAAGTGAAGGATGCTCGTGGCGGTTTTCCCGATAGTTTTTGGGACACATATTCTTCTTTCGCAAATACTGATGGAGGTATTATCATCCTTGGTGTCAAGGAGCTAAAGGATGGCACTCTCTCAGTTGTAGGTCTGGGTGATATAGAAAAGACATACAAGGATTTTTGGAATATGGTTAATAACCGCCAAAAAATCAGTAGCAATATCTTGACCGAGAAATCAGTCAGCAAAGAAAAAATTGGTGGCAAGGATATCCTGGTTTTTCGTATACCCAGAGTAGAACGTACTGCACGGCCAATTTACAAGGGAATGGATCCCCGTCATGGAACTTACAGACGATATCATGAAGGTGATTATTTATGTAGTTCAGAGGAAATATCTCTAATGTTCAGAGATGCGGATTCAAAGTCGCAGGACACCAAAGTTCTTGTAGAAATGGATAATTCTGTATTTTGTCCGGATACGATTAGATCTTACAGGCAGATGTTCAAGAATACACATCCTGACCATTTTTGGAACAATGTCGAGGATGAGCTATTTCTTAGAAACTTAGGAGCAATAAGCGTTTCTTCGGATGGAAATTATCATCCTACAGTTGCAGGGCTACTTATGTTCGGATACGAATATGAAATTGTTCGAGAATTTCCTCAATATTTTTTAGACTTTCAAGAGAATAGGAAGGTTGGTGAAACTCGTTGGACTGATAGGATAGTCTCTACTTCCGGTGATTGGAGCGGGAACGTATTTGATTTTATTATAAAGGTAGTCAACAGGCTAGGTTCCGACCTTAAGACTCCATTCGTAATGAGAGGCATTCAGCGGGTTGACGATACGCCAGTACATAAAATTTTACGCGAAGCAACAACAAATTCAGTAGTTCACGCAGATTTCTATGGACGTCGGGGAATTGTCATTTCAAAAAACGGTAATGACTTCAAATTCTCGAACCCGGGTTCTATGCGTATTTCAGCAATGGCAGCAATCGAGGGAAGTTATTCGGATCCTCGTAATAGTACAATGCTTAAGATGTTGTCTCTTGTAAAATTGGGAGAAAGAGCCGGTAGTGGAGTGAGTGGAATCTTCCATATTTGGGAGAAAGTCTACCACAATATGCCCTCCATTGAGGAACACCATGATGATAAGGTTGACCGAACTGTGTTGATACTTGACACTAAGGGGAATGCCCAAGATATTAAAGCGATGCTATCATTGTATGATTCATACGATGATATAATTGGAGATATTTCCAATATTCGTCTAGAACAGAATGCCATTTTGTCCAACAGCAATGGCACTCTATCTGGATTTGGCACTCAGAATGGCACTCTACCTGGAAATGACACTCTAAATGGCATTCTAAATTCTGATGGCACCCAAAGTAGGCCTAATGGATCAAAAATAAGTCATAGATTAAAAATTGCAATATTTATTGAGGAGTTAAGAGATGTAGTGTCTTCTGACCCTACAATATCACGTCAAAATTTGGCGGATAAATATGGATTATCAATAAGGACAATGTCAAGATACTTAAAAATGGCGAAAATTCAGTGGGTCGGAGCTACAAGAGGAGGAAAGTGGAAAGTTTCTGAAGCAGAATAATTAAGATATTGTATTAATCATTCATTTAAAGCGATATTTCAAAACTATAACAAGCAAATACAATAGGGCTACAAAGACCTATTGTTCTGTCTAAACGGCAATCCGGTTCATTCTGGACGGATTGCCGTTTTTAGTTCAGTCGCATATTACCACATCATTAGGACTCAAAGTTATTTGCTGTCCTGATGTCAGTCGCACTACATATTGGTTCCCGGAGTCTTCAACGATTTCTCCGTAATCATGGTCTCGCCAACTGTCAAGCAGAGTGCAGAAGCATCCGATTACACTGTCCTCAAAATCTTCCATGTCGCTTTAAGTTTATCCGAGGCTCGGAGAGTGAGCCTCGGACATGGTGAGACTTCTGATTAGGAAGCGATTGCTTCAGGTTGCGGTTCCATCATTGATGCCGGTTTCGCAATGGGCTTCACGCTTCTTGCTGCGAGAACAATACGGTGTCGGCTTTCGCCATCGGCGTTCTTCCACTCGTTAGGTTTGAGGTACCCTTTGACTTCAACAAGGATGCCCTTTCTGATAGCGTCGAATGATGAGAGATTTGTATTCTTAGCCCACTTTTCGACTGTGATGAGTGATGACTGGCGTGTAACCTCTCCTGTCGCCTTGTTGGTAACCCGGTTGCTGACTGCGAGAGCGAAGCGGATAACGCTTGCCTCTGTGCAGGCTGTGATTTTCGGCTCGGTGGCTACGAAACCACTGACTACGGTTGAGTTGATGATGTTCTTCTTGCCATTGTTGGCGTTGGTGTTGTTAGCTTCCATTTTCGTTGATGCTAAAAAATTAATGTTATGTTTTCTGTGAAGCGATTGATTCTTTCCCTTTCTTCAAAGTCCGTTTCTGTAAGGGACCGAATCAATTTTTTCGGCAAATCACAAAGGACGTGAAACTGTGGATTGAGACAAGGCTGCCACAGCAGCACATATGATTCCGTGGCACGCGCCGCCGGGCCTTGGCATATCCACAGGCGCCCTTAACTTCGCCGATATAAAAATCGACGGCTCCCTTTCGGATGGAATTTGCATATCCCTTAGGCTTACAAAAGATACATGATACTATAATGGAATACTCTGCGGAGTATGGAACAGGTTAACTCAGAATAGAAAAGTAAGGAAGGGAGGGAAGGCATATCAGTGCAGATTATAGGACGGCTATCGGGAAGAGTGTCGATCAAGGGAACTTGTAAGGACAAGCATAAGTGGAGAGTAACGTAACCTATGCTTTCCTGCAAGCGAGACTGAGCGACATTATTCAGCCGTCCGCTTTGACAGGCGAGTGTCTTTCACAGCAATTTTATTGCTTTGAAAGACTCTTGTCCAAAGTAATCCGCGTGTATGCCTGGGTTGGGGCGAAGCTGTAAAAAGGGACGTAAGATGATATAAAGGACACTGAGGCAAGGACACTATAAACCCTATAAGAGTTAAGCGGCATAAAGGCCAAAATGGCATGGCAGTCTGCAAAACCGCCACGCCATATAATTCTCGATTTATAACTCCGGAACCGCCAGCCAGCGAACATTATCATCATAGCTATGACAATGAATCATCGGGCCGTAATTGACCAATTGATAGGAAACCAGCTTGAACTCCAGGTCTATTGTTGCAAGGATTATTACCTGTCCTTTCTCCGGCACACACTCTGAAAATCTATGCCATTCGGGGCATGGATTTTTGTCTGCCCATTCCGCGCCCTCTATAAAGCAGTACATATTAGGCACACGAAAATCGCTGTCCTTATACCGCTCGGCCGCTTCATTGCGCATTTCTTCTTTTCGGTTCATATTCTCTAAGTTTTAGTCATCAAAAGGCAAATCTTCAAACTCGTCGATTACGTCATCCCAATCTCTATCCAGCATCCATTTGGCGAAATTTGCGATATTATCACGGTTAGCCTCGAAACTCCATTCATAGTCCGTACCGACGCTTTCCTGCGCTCGTTTGGCGGCATAAGCTAAAAATTCTTCCATTGTTTTTTTAAGTTTATTATTTATTTCCCTCTTTTTATAATCTTTTTCCGGGAGGGTTGCCGTGAAATTTTATAGGCATACAGAAGGATGCCATAATTGGATAAAGACAAGGCTGCCACAGCAGCACAGGTGATGCCGTGGCACGGTGCCTTCGGGCCTTGACGTATCCGTGGCGTCCTTAATTTCGCCGTCATAAAATCACGCGACTCCTTACGGATGGATTCATGCAATGGCTTATAAAGGTTAGGGAATGGTATAACAGGTATCTGAATGAGCAAAAGAAAAGCGGTCCGGAGACCGCAAATCTTATGTGGGAGAAACGTGTCAGGCGGCTTTCTTCGACTTCTTGGATGATTTCTTGGCGGAAGTCTCAGGCTGTTCCTCCATTTCGGGAGTACGGTGGAACTTCATTGCCACGAGAACGACACGCTGGTTTTTCTTGCCGTCGGTACCCGTCCATTCCTCGGGCTTGAAGTAGCCGGTTACGGTGATGTGCTCGCCTTTCTTGAGGCGGTCGAAGGAGTCGAGGTTCTCGTTCTTGCGCCATGCCTCGATGTTGATGAGGGCAGACTTGAATGATGTCTCACCGGCCTGGTTCTTTTCGGCGCGGCTTACCGAGATGGCGAAGCGGGCTACCGATGCGGTGTCGAAGTTGCGGATCTGGGCGTCGTTTGCGATGAAGCCGGAGAGTTCGAAGGTGTTGCTGATTTTCTTCATGTCTGTAAATTTTTAGAAGTGAGTAAATTAATTTTATGTGCATTTCAGGGTGTGCGGCTTCAGTGGCAGCCGGGGGTTGTGTGAAACAATACTCTTGCCATAAGAGAGGCACGAACCTATGGAAAGGAAGATTTTTCTCACGTTCATTGGCAGAGCGACCTTGCGGAAGCGTCCACGGGACATCTTCAAGATGTCGCAGCATACAACCTTTGCGCAGTAAAATGATTGGCTCTTGCTTCGCCCGGAAAATTGGACATGGAAAGAAATCGGGATACCTGCACTCCGGTCCGCAGACAGTCTCGGATACGCCGATACAGCATCGGATAGCCAGCCACTTTATATAAGCTGCCTGATGCCGTCATGAGAGCGCAATCAGTCCTCCAACTTCAATGGTGCAAAGAGAAAATCAATCGACCGTACTCAATGATGAAGCACAACCAGACCGGTTATAAAAAGAGGACACGGATGCCGACAGCAGAAGTGTGTCAATGTTCGACATTGAAATAGCGTACTGAGGGAGGTAAAGCTTTCCGATTAAATCAAAAAGGCGATTGCCGCACGGTTATCATGATTAGAGGTCTCTGTAACGCCTAAAAACAGCGAAAATGTGAATTGACAATAGAAAAGGCCGTTGGAATATATAAGTGGATACCAACTCAGATACCAACTGAAATACCAATAGAAAAGGTCATTGAAAGATTCGTTTTTCAGTGTTTTTGTCGTATGCACTGTGTCCTACCTTATGGCAATACTCCGGGCCAGCATCAAGAACGATGCGACTGAATATATCGGACAAAAATTTAATGACCATTATCCAAAAGTAGTTTTGTTAGTCTAACAGTCACAAATATGGCTGCAAAACCGGCGCTCGCTACCGTTATATTGACGAGGATATGTTGAAAAATCTAATCTGATTTTCTCCAATAATTTGTTCGGCAAAGGGAAATTAGCTATCTTTGCAGCGTAAAAGTTGCAGTTTTCAGCACTGATTGTTGAAAACCGCAATAAAAAAGACGCATATGACTTTACACGAATGGATATACCAACGTGAAATACGAGGACAAGTTACATTCTCAGCCAATGAAGTGTACTCAATGCCCGGAATGTCAGCATCCACTGCAAAGACAGAGCTGGCAAGAATGGTCGTGCGCGGACGTGTTCAGAATGTATATAAGGGTTTTTATGTGATAATACCGCCACAGTATGCCCTCAAGGGTATTGTGCCAGCAACATATTACATAGATTCTCTCATGCAATATCTTAATAAACCGTATTACGTTGCTTTACTGTCGGCGGCCGCCCTTCATGGCGCAACTCACCAAAGAGCTATGCTGACTCAAGTTATGACAGTTTCCCCAAGACCAAACATCTCTGAAAAAAATGGTCAGATTGATTGGTCTTTTAGAAAAGATGTTCCAGAGTCACTTCTGCTTTCAGAAAACTCGGAAATGGGGATTATCCATTATTCCAACCCCGAACTTACTGCCGTTGATCTCATACAGTATGCAAAGCATATCGGCGGTTATCAACGAGCCGCTACCGTACTGGCGGAACTTGCTGACGAGGTAGATATAAGTAAAATTAGCGATGTGCTGCCCTATACCTCTTATGCAGTGATTCAGAGGCTGGGGTATATTCTCGAATACGTCTTATTTGAACAGGAAAAGGCTGATAAGCTATACAGCGTTGTCTGCCATGACAAGCGCAAGTGGCATCTTGTCCTGTTGAGTAACGAACATCCAAAGGACGAATTGGCAGATGCTAACCGCTGGAGAGTCAACATGAATATTAACATAGAAATAGACGACTTATGATTAACAGAGCCGCAATAATGGCGTGGAATGAACACGCACCCTGGTCGGAGCCATTTATGGTTGAACAAGATTTAATTATCAGCCGAGCTTTGGTCAATATATTCAGTGACGATTTTCTCGCTTCTGAACTCGCCTTCCGCGGAGGTACGGCTCTTCATAAGCTTTATCTCGGTCCTGACCAGCCCAGATATTCCGAGGATATAGATTTGGTACAAATAAATCCGGGACCGATAAAACCGATTCTGTTCCGACTCGGTGAAGTGCTCTCGTGGATGCCGGATAAGGTTACCAAACCGAAACGTCATAACAACACCATGCTGTTCAGGATGCAATCGGAAATACCACCGGTTCAGCCCATACGTCTGAAAGTTGAAATTAATTGCTATGAGCATTTCAATGTACTGGGACTTCAAAAAGTTCCTTTCAAGGTTGAAAATCCCTGGTTCAGTGGAGAATGCAATCTGACTACATATTCTCTTGACGAGTTAATTGGTACCAAACTGAGGGCATTGTATCAGCGCAAGAAAGGCCGCGACCTTTTCGATCTTCAAGTTGCTCTTGATTCCGCGCCTCTCGACATTGACAAGGTTCTGGAGTGCTACAACCGTTATATGGAGTTTGTAGTTGAAAAGGTTCCTACATACAAACAGTTCGTCGCCAATATGGAGCTGAAAATGGCAGATCCGGAATTTTTGGATGACACAGATATTCTGCTCCGTGAGGGCGCACCCAAATTTGAGCCTTATCGGGCATACGATATGGTAAAATCAACTTTTATAGACAGAATGCCCGGAAGAAGAGATTAGCAAATTTTATTCGGTGCAAAGCATCTAAGATTGACTATTTCTACTATTTTGGGCTAATTGGCTAATAGTCTTTTACTTCATTCTCTGAAAATAGAGAATGCAATATACAAAGTCGGCAACAAGTTGAGCTTGTTGCCGACTTTGTATATTGGTGATGGCTAAACAGCTCCAATCCAGATTAATAAATGGCAGGATAAATGAATTACAAAAACGATGAAGTCAATCTAGGATGCTGATAAGTTCTTTTTTAAGGTCATCATCAATTTCTCTATAGCGTGCAAAGGCACGGCTGCCGTCCTTATGTCCGCTTAGTGCGCCGACAAGATTGGGATCCTTTACTTTTTTGTAGAGATTTCCCACAAAGGTACGCCGGGCAAGATGACTGCTTGCCAACTCGTTGATAGGGCGTTTTTCTTCCTGGCCTGTGGCAGCATTCAGGATTGTCACCATTCTTGTAATACCACAGACAGTAAATATCTTCTTTATGGCGACATTGTATTTCTGCTGGCTGATGAAGGGAAAGAGTCTTCCTTCCGGGTCTTTACCCTTATATTTCTCAATAAGGTCAAGACCTCTCTGATTAAGAGGCACACGGATTGTAGAAGCTCTGTCTTTCAATGTTTTGGAAGCTATGTACTCGATTGCTCCGTTTATAATGTCTTTATATGTAAGGCGATACAGGTCAGAAACGCGGCATCCTATAAGAGTGTGGAATATAAAGATATCACGCTGAGTTTCAAGCGAAGGATTGCCTGAGAAATCATGGGATGCTATGATGTCTCGTTCTTCCAGAGTGATATAGTATGGAGTTCCGTATCGCTCAGTTGTATTTCCCTTATACTTAGCGAACGGCTGTTCATCCATAAGCTTCTGCTCGATGCAATCACGGAAGAAATATCGAAGGCACGCAAACATATTGATGATTGTGTTATCCCCTTTGGGGAGCGGTTTGGCTTTCTTCCTGACCTTCCGGGTATCACAAGGATGCTTCTCATAGATTTTAGGATATTTCTCATACAGCTCCTCCTCGCTGCGAAGGAACTTCTCGAAATCATTAATGTCGTCAACATTAAAGCCACGGAGGGTGAGCTTGTAAGTCTTTATACGTTTAATCTTACAGTACATTTCAAAGCGTTGGAGAGCACGCATAAGTACCTCATAGCGTTTCTTCCGCCATGTGGAGGCCGGACGGGTTGCGATGAACTGTTCAAGAGCCTCAAAAAAATCAGGTTCTTTCGTTTCAGTCTGGTCATCAGTTCCCTTGCGAGGACGACCTACTCTCTTCTTTACGGTAGAAGATGTATTGTTTGATGACTGCATATCATCATGAGGTTCAGATACGGGTTTAAGGAACGTATGTATCCTACCCTGAAGATATTCCGTAGTCAATGTAGAGTGCGGCTCTTCGATACAAATATCGCATAAATGAGACTCAAGAGCATCAAGGGTCTTATTTAACTGATGAAGTTCCATAAAAATGGCACTTCCTGGTTTACCCTTCTTTATCTTGTTCTGTTCCGAGTCATAATTATCCGGATTTATGAATAAGGTGCTTTTAAGTCTTACCTGTTGTCCGTGATTTATATTCACCCTTAACAGGATTTCAGATTTGCCGTTCAAGGCTCTCTTTTTTGATAGGGATCTTTTAATTGTCGCCATAGAGAGAGTTGTAATTATGAGTTTAACGAAGTTTCGGGTATAAAGGTTTCATTGAGGAACCCTCATTTTAACACTTTACTTCCTGAGACTAAAGTTAATACAAATTCTTGAATCGACCAAATTTTTGTCTGCAAATTGTCTGCAAAATGACTTTCATTGTATTCAATAAGTATCTTTGACGACAAATTAAGTATTGCAGCTATGCATATATAACATACTGATAAGCAGTAGAATAATATTGATTTTCACATGGTTTTACCATGAAACTTTTTAGGTAAATTCAAGTAATATTCGTGTCGCTGTTCTGGGCACTGTAAAATCCCGTAACTCATTGAAAATCAAGAGTTGCGGGA
>ERZ778514.1332-NODE-1332-length-18804-cov-4.286842_pt1 | contig 18804 bp, 13 predicted proteins | sample MGYA00510344_ERZ778514 | MGnify/ENA primary metagenome ERZ778514 (study PRJEB29527, sample SAMN07138968) | mouse gut metagenome | material: feces | host: mouse | place: China:Nanjing | collected 2016-01-25 ... | reverse complement strand
ATATATGGGATATACTGTTTTATAATATATTGAATTTCAGTATGTTGTAGAGACCCACCCGGTCGCTGAATCCGACTATGTCAGATATCCTGTTGCTTCGGATGCCATAGGTGTCAATCAAACGGCAGACCTGCTGACGCGTCATTTTCCAAGTCACCTTTCAGAATAACTCAAGCTGCATATATTCGGTAGGAGGTTCCTTGGTCTTTTTCTCGGAAAAAAGCTCCATTGCACCGAACTGCTTGTCAGTGATGGACAAAATTCCCACCTGCCCGAGAGGGGGCAGATTTGCCTTCACCCGTTTTATATGGACATTGGCGTTCTCGACACTCGGGCAGTGGCGCATATAAATTGAAAACTGGAACATAAGGAATCCGTCAAGCAGCAATTGCTTCCTAAATTCCGCTGCGGCCTTCCTCTCTTTCTTTGTATCCGTAGGAAGGTCAAAGAAAACGAGTACCCACATAATTCTATATTCACTGAACCTGTCGTTCATATTGGACCGTCGGTTTAACTATGTCATTTCCGGATAAGTCAATTTCCTTGATTCTCCGTTGAAGCATTTCGCGAGCGATGCGGTTGTCTGTGATACGGCTACCATAAGCGGACTGCGCTTCCCGTTTATCAATACCTCCGTTGTCGGTATTGACAGCAGTTTTACCTTTATCGCCTTTGTCAGTTCAAAGGCTCCTCCTTCCGATACTATGTCATAGACAATCTTGTCCACATACGGGCGATACGGCTCCATGATGTCATCGGCAAGACAATAGGCGTTATATCTGTTGTGATGATGTATGCCAAGTGTCGGAAGAAGGCCGCTTGCTACCAGTGCCCTTGCGACAATGGCCCTCAATATGGCATATCCGTAGTTAAGAAGATTGTTCGGTTCGGCCTCTTCGCGCCCTCTGGTAAAGTCCGGTCTGTCGGGAAATATGTTTTTCCAATAATATGCGGCCGCTCTCGCCTCCATATTTTCCACATCACCGCTTCGCACGCAATCTGCCCAGACATACATGTTATTGTGCATATCTCCAGTGACGTACTTCAGGACAGAGGCCTGGTTAGCAATCTTGTATTGTATCGTCTGTTGCCAGAGCTGCTTCTTCAGCGGCAAGGAGGCGTCAATCTGATTCCTGAACCTTTCATTCTGCACTGTATTCCCATATAGGGGCAACATCAGCCCTACAGGCAAATGATTGCTTCCGCAAGTGATTATAGCACAATTGTTGTCAATCAACTGTTCCATCAGCCCTTGGGTTATGGTTATCTGTTTATGGTCGAGTATCACGATCCCGATGTCTTCGACGGGAATTGTCCGCACCTCGCCTTTTCCAGCCTCGCCTTCTTTTGACGGGGATGTTATCACCATCTGTTGAAGTTTCAGGGACAGATATGCAGGATTTCCGAAATATAATGTGCGTTTGATCATAACAAATGCTTATTTACCGTCAAACAGCTTGCCCGTTATGTCATCGGTGGCTTCGCTGTCATCCAAGTACAGATTGTTTTCCGTAGATATTACACTTCTTCCAAGTTCCTTCTCTGTCTGCTTCCTGGCAATACCGGCCACATTGCCTCCTCTTTTTGCAATGCTCTTGCTTTTTGAAAATGTATCCGGAGCCTCTTTTTCCGATATTTCGGTCGTAACGCGCTCTCCAAGCATAGTGAAAATGAGTTCCAGGTCGTTCATGTGGTCACGGAGATTCTGGTTTTTGCCGTGCAACCCTTTGATATCCTTATATTCGGTCGGAGTCAAGCCAAAAGTTGCGTTGGAAATCTCAGCCGTAAGGATAGCATACTCCCTGTCGGTTTCTATTCCCCTCCGTTTCCACTCGTCAGTAAGGTTCTGCCTTATGGCGATGCCCCTTAACCTTTTGTCAATCCAATCTTTAGGATATCCTTTCTGCTCATATAGCGACTTCATCCTTTCCTGTGCAAGTTCAGGATTCTCTATTTCCATGACCCTGTCATATCCTACTTGAGCCAGCCACAATTTGAACGGTTCCGCTTTTGGCGAAGGTATCGACTGCACTATGCGGAAAAGGCCTTTTATGTTGGCAGCAAGAGTCAATCTTTTCTTTCCGGTAGATGTGAGCATAGTTACCTGGGGACAAATTGTCCCCAGGTAACTTCCCAGTTCCTTGTCTCTTTTGCGCAATTTTTTAAGATAATCTGTCGGATTGGCACTATCCGTCAATGCCTCGACGACATCCACGACGGAAAAATACCATTGTTCCTCCTCCTCATTCCATACGGAACGAATCTTCTTGTCCTGAAAAAGTTTGATGTTGCTCATATCCCCTGCACTTTAAATGTCAGTATTCTCCCACCTGAACAATCTGTCCTATATGATTGATACGGACTTTGACAACACCCTTTAATCCATTGCAATTCTGTATACGTTTCCAAGTCGTATTGCGCAAAGCATTAATATCATCAACAGTTGTTTCCAAGTGATGCCTAAATACATAGCATTTAGTTGTCAATTTCTGAACCCTGAACAGATTCGGACTTATAAGAGAATAGTTCTCCGGATCCATCAGGTCAATTTCCTTAGGGTCAAAAAACGTTTCCGTATTGGGGAACACAAAATACTCATTCTGCTTCATCGTGAACAGGAATTCCCATCCTTCATCTTTCTTGTACTCCTTGTCAACCACGGGCATCCCAATGTTTATACGCGCGACAGCTTCGTAAAATGACACGACCTTTTCCTGAAGATTGCCATCAGCGTCCATATAGATTGCCACGTGGTGATTGTTACCGGTGTTGACAAAATCAGAAGGTATCCTCTGGCCTTCACTGTCAACAATAGCATTCCCATCATTGTCCCGCTTTTCGTGCAAAGGTTCAGCATTGTTTACTCCGCGGATTGCCACTCGCTTTATTGAAATGCCTTTCTCCTTGTTCAACCATATCGGGTTCTCGTCAAGATTGACAAAAGCCTTCTTGGGATCACCTCTATGTTCATCAAGGCGTCTCTGCAGCAATTCTTTGACTTTTGCATCAATCACCTTGTCTACATTCAAATCCGGGTCGACAGGTTTTCTGATGGTATATATGCTTTCCAATGACACTGTCTTCACTTTTGCCGGAACTTGTTGCGTATGAAGACCATCCAGATATATAGGATTATTGTCAAGACTGTTTTTGCCGGTGAATGCCTTTTTAGGATCATTCCCGAAAGCTGCAAGCCTTGACAACAATGCCTCACGGTAAACGGCATTGGCTACAGTCGCGATTTTCTCACGGGTAAATCCTGACCCGACCTTTTCCTCTTTCGTGACATATTGTCTGATACTTCCGTATACTGTTTCATTATGCAGCTGGCCCCTTGGAGTCAATTGCACTTTAGAATTTACGCCACCTTGTTTTTTCGTCTTGTTCGTATTCCTTGTGACAACTTTATTCTTAGCCTTGATTGACACAAGCGTATTTTCAAGCTGCCGTTTGGCTTCAGCCCTGAATTCATCAAGAGGAATCGGAGGACAAAAACGCAGTTTATTCTTGTTGTCCCTGTAAAGACAACTATGCTCGATAGCCCGTACGACTTTTGTCATTTCAGACTTCGGAATGTCCCTCAACTCATAGTCGCTCAAATCAATTGACGGAGCGTCATCCACGCTTTTGCTTATCCTTGCATTCAGGTTGTTGAGGTATTGTATATAGCTTCTTTTGGTAAAGGCTATTGTGAGAGCGTCCATAGCGTGATGCCTGTGGTCGTTGCGCTTTGTCCAGTCCTTGATTTTCCTGACGGTCCTCCCGTCCTTGTCATAATATGTATATGTCTGCCCGAGACTGTCATATTTTTTCCAGTTCAGCTCCTTCATCACATCCACAAGTTGCCAGTCTTCACGAAGCCTGTCTGTAATGGAACCGGTTGTCGGAACCACATCGCGCACAATGCTTTCCAGAATCTCACGTGCTTTCTTCGCTATATACTGAGAATCCCTCAAATCCCGATCTATGAAGCCGTCTGGTATTTCAGACTCGGTCATAAGCAGATTCTTGCATTTGGTCCAGCTTATACAACCATCCTCTTTGAGATTTTCTATGCGTGAGCGATACGCTTCGGCCCCCTTTTCTCCATCTTTTCCTTTGACATAGTCAAAAGCAGTGGCATTCCCCTTTTCAATATTGGCATGCCTCGCTTCAATGGTCTTGTTTGCAAACGAATCATCAAACCTCCTAGACTGAGGTATTATGTGCTCTATGTCAAATTCTTTTGAAAACAGCTTTTCTCGAGGGATGTAGGTATCTGTGTACAAAGTCTTGTATCCGTTTGCGCTAAGTTCTTCATATAATTTATATCTGACGATATCATTACGGCTCGGGTTTTCCATTCCAAATTCATCTATGAGCTTTTTCCGTATGTCTTCATGCTCTCTTGATGACTTTGAGATGGCTGCGGTCATCTCCTCTCTTTCCTTTGCGCTTTTCTTGAGTTCACGCGCAAGTTCAATCCTGATTTCATCCGGTTTGCCGTATTCATCGATTACACCGTTAACGACATTTATCATCTGATTCAGAATCTTTTCAACGACAGGATTTCTCAGACTGTTCTTGGGGAGAGACTCCAATTTGTCCTTATATTCCTTGTTTTCAAGCTCTTCTTTTGTCAAAGACCGCTTTGAATGCCTGTATCCGGCATATTCGCAGGCAAGGCTATAAGTGTTGCCCTCTTTCATATAAGGCAGTATTTTCTTCATAGCCCTGCTGCTCAGGCTTCCGTAATCAGGCGCAAATGATACTGATGCCAATATTTTTGCATATTCCGGTTCGAAGCCAGTGATTTCCGATATTTTGGAAATAAGCATGTCGTTTCCTGACACGGAATTGTCACCTTCGTATGAATAAAGAAGATGCCATAGTCTGAATGACGCCTGTTCTTCAAATGCCTTGCCCTCCAAAGATGAATCAAAATGCAGGAAATCAGTCCTATAGCCGAGACCTCTGAAGACATCCGAAATGATATCGACTGCTTCGGAAAATTTCTTCTTGCTGAAATCATATTCTTCGTGTCCGGTCGCCAAGATTATTTTGGAGTAGGCTTCAAGCAATGCCGCCATAGTCCTGTTGCCCTCGAGTTCCTTGTAATTGAGATTGATTTCTTTTTTGTTACGATGCTTTCTTGAAAGTATTTCCGGCTCATACATTTCATCCGGTGCAAACAAGGAGTCCTGAGCCCACTCGGTATTATACTCGTCAGGCTTCAGATATTTTATCACTTCGGACTTCGGAAGTTTATCGCATGTGCATAAGCGGTCGTACAGCTCTTCCTTTTCATCCTGTGTCAGATATCTCCTGTTTACAGTAACATTGTTCAATACCTGCCATATCTTGAACTCCTGGAACAACGGGGATGATTTTGGACAGACCTTAGGGCCTATGATTCTTTTCTTTTTCTTGCCGTCAGCCTCAACTTCTACCTGTCTGCCTTCCAGTTCGCAGATGCTGACCAAGCCTTTCTGACTTTTAAGCGGACGCTGATAGAAAATGACGATGTCCCTGAGCTGATGCTTGAGCGAAGGAGTCAATTCTGTATGATACCGGGCCTGACATTCCCAGATTTTCTCGAACTCATCCATATAGTCCTGTCTGTAGAACACTTGGTTTTTCAGACTATGGTTCGGATTCTTCTCAAGTTGGGCCACTTGGTACTGTCCGACCGTCTGACCGTTGAAATAGAGTTCCTTGCTACGGTCGCTTATGTCTCCAAGATATCCTGATGAATTCCTGATCTGTGAATTGATTTTTTGCAGGACGACGGCCAAGGACTCCAATTCCAGTTTCTCTGATAACGCCCTTACCCTCCATTCATAATTTTCTTTGACCAGTTCCTTCCCTTTTGCTGTCCTTTTGATACCTTCTATCTGTAATGGTTTCTGGCATATCGCCCAGGTCTGTTTCTCGTTTTTGTTCCGTAGTTCTTCCTTCAGTCCATCTGTAAGAATATCAGGATAGAACGCCTTTTGTGCGCCCCATATCCGGTCGAATTCATTCTGCAGGTCAGAACGGTAGAAGTCAGGTGCTTTGTAGTTTATGTCCGACGAGAGCCTTTCGTAAACATACTCTCCAGGAGTTTTCCCGTCCTCGTAAAGGACTTTTGCGATGTCCATTCCGTCGATCAGCTGACCTTCTTCGTCGCCTTGGACTTTACGGGAACTTTTATAGCCGCGTTTTTTATTGATGGACAGCAGCACTCGAGCCAACTCTTCAAGTGAAATCTTTTCGGAAGCGGCCTTTGCCCTGAGTCCCAATGTCTGGAATGTAGTAAAATTACCTTGTTCGGCAAAGACGGTATCTTCAGTAATCCAGCCGTTTTCACGCAGAAGTCCGACAAGAGCATCACGGCGCAGTTTATAACGTTGCAGATTGCGTCTCATACTTCTTTTCAAAGTACGGTCAGCATTGGTAGTTATGCTTTTGCCTTTTTCAAAATTACTCTTTTCATCTACAGTCAATGGATTTACACGAACGCCCAATTTGACAATTGACGATTTCTCTTCATTAGTTTCAGCTTCATTGACCACCGCCCAGCCGATGCTGTTGGTCCCGAGGTCCAGTCCGAGTATTCTTTTCATAGAGGTTTGCGATATAAAAACCTTTGAATTTACGAAATAAATTGCAAATCAAAAAGATTTTTCTACCTTTGTGAAAGTTTGAAGCAATTCACAATAAGGATTATTCCGTTGTGAAAACATTTAAAGCGGGGCTCCATCGGAGTCTCGCTTTCCTTTATATAATATTCAGGATAAAACAGACTTATCGATAATCGTAATTTGGACGCACTGGCAGAACCATCTGTTTACAATACAATAAAATAGGGACTTTCGTCCCTAAGTGAATTGGCTAAGGAGTTGAACCTTGCAATATGCTGCCTTTTGGGGAACCTCGCTACCGATGCGACCATCAATTCTTTGCAAATATAACAATTAATACGCTTTATAGTAAACTTTTTCAGGACGAGACAGAGATTATCACCAGCCACATAGAGTCGGGAAGTAATCTGATTAACTTAAAGATTAACAGATTATTTTCAATGAGAGATTCCAAGTGGGCAGCCGTACGGAGATTTCCAGACAGGATAAGGCGTTCTTCACCCAAAACAAGCTTATGAACAACTGAATCAATCATAGATTTCACACACAACAGGAGGGTACTCGCAAGTGCTTTTATGTCAAGATGTTACAAAACAGTATGTCTTGTGCGGGACATACTGTTTTGTAATTTATTGATATTCAGCTGATTACAAACACCCACCTTATCCCGGAAAGCTGATCCAGTCTGGAGCCACCCTGCTTTGGGATGACTATGAGAGAAGTCCAGAAAGCGTGAGGCCGATGCGAGCGGAGACATTTGGTTGCGGAGCGAGCGCGGCTTCACTCAATGATGAGGCAGGACTTTACACAGAATGTAAATGTAACTCTGATTGACCAGCCAGCAATGGTATGAACTTTTGAGACAATACTGCCTTGCTATGTAGGGGCCCCAATATAAACCCATACTTTTACAGATGATCGGTCCGACAACAGAATACTGAGCATATATAAACATCAAGGGGAGACTAAAAAACATTAGTCACCCCTTTGTTCGTACTCCTTAAGGATAATTTTCTCAAATATTCAATTCTCAGAGAAATTATTTTAACGCAAGCCTAAAAAACGCTGACCTCGTCGATGAAGAACCAGCAAGGATGCCCTACCCCGTAATGCCAATGCGGGCAGGTCTTGGTACCTGTAACATTCACTTTGATATATCTCGCCTTGGCTGGTTCAGTGAAATCGTGTCTTACTCCCACAAACTGTATCTTCGCGCTCCTGTCCTCAGGAAGATCCCTGACGGAAGCCAAAGCATATTCCTCACCGTCAGATGAAATCTCATACGACACCTGCACAGGAAGAAGGACCCACGCTCCGAGCTGATGCAGAAAATCAGTTTCTATGGTATGTATTTCCTTGATTTCACCAAGATCAATTACAAACGAAGCGTCACGGCCTTCCCAGCCGACCCAGCCCTCGACAAAACCCGCACCGCCATACAGACCGTCCGTCAATGCCGTCCTGCCAAGTTCCTGATATGCCTTCTCAGGAGCATCAATGAAAATCACCGAGGCTCCCTCAGCAATGCTTTTATCGGCACGCGGCATATATCTGCTGCGGAAAAGCTCGCAATACTCTACAGGAGAATTGCTTCTCTCATTGAGAGTCGGCACTTCAAACAGTCTGACCTGCTGTTCAAAATAATCCAGTTTTTCACTCAACTCGGATATATCCATATTTTTCTCCGACCTTGCAATCTCAAGTTCAGAATAAAGAAGCGGAAGCCTCGTCCTCTGCACACGCGCCAGCCTTACACTGTCACCGGCAACAGCTTTCTCCGCCTGGTCAAAAAGAGCCATATAACGTCTCATCAGCTCAGGCTTGAGCATTCCGTGCTTATGCGACACAGGAGAATCATAAATCCACAGCCTCTGCCCGCTTCCTATGAGAGCACCCTCCATCACTTTGATATATTTGTAGAGATAAGGGGCGGCAGCACCGTAATAACCATCCAAAAACGTCTGCATAAGTTCATCCGTATCAAGCGAAGGATTCCACATCAATTTGGAAACCAACCAGGTACGCATTTCCGCGAAGTCTCCTCCACGACTGCCGGCAATCTGCGAAAAGTGCATATTGGCACCGTGGTCCCGGAACAGGCGGATATTGTCCGCAAGAATATGGAAATTAGGGAACGGAGCCAGATAATTGTCGAAATTGATACCGTAATCCCAGACGAAAATATTGTCAGTAATCCTGCTCCAGCCTTCTATCGCCTCCACAAACTCACGTCCGGACGCATTTTCCCTCAAAGTCACCTCCCTGTCGCAGTCAATGTCGCAAAGCATAATATTCACATTCGGAAGCGGCTTTACGTGCTTTGGAGGCTGCATTGTATAAAGGTATGCAAGAGTAGAGAATTCCTTGTCAGGAAATCTCTCCGCAAGCTTGTTGAGAAAATGTATGACACTTCCCGACAACGCGCCTTCATATTCGTCTATAGCCTTGCAGGCATCGCACTGGCAATTTGTAAAGTTGCCGTCATTCTGACTGACAGAAATCATATTGAGTCCAGGATTGGCCTTGAAAATGGAATCGATACGTTCGCATACGATTTCAAAGACTTCCGGATTGCTCAGACACCATTGGCTTGCCTTGCCCGGATGACGTTTGCCACCGAAATACGAATAATACTCCGGATGTTCAATGCCATATCGCGATGACGGAAGAAGCTTGTCGAAAGTATGTACCCAATATCCTCCGGCAAACATATCCGAGGGTTCTTCCAATCTCATCCAAAGCTTATATACAGGATCATTTCGCATCCCGTAAAACTGGCTCTGACGGTATCTGAAAGCCGGATTGTCAATCTCATCTATATAAGGCAGCTGAATGTCCGACGACTTGGAAAGGGAATATTCATTTTCTCCCCAATAGCTGACACCCAGATACTTCTCAAGCAAAGTAACGACGCCATAGATACTTCCTTTGTCTCCTCCGCTTGCAATCCGGAGCATTCCGTTGCCAGTCAGCAGTCTGAAACCGTCTTCCTTCAAGCCGTCAGAAATATTCTTTCCGTCATCCCCAGAAACTGTACTAAGGAAATTCTGAAGGCCATTTCCAATAAGGATATCACCCTTGTGCGGTGCTTTCCCGATATTATCATAGCCAACGACAGGAATCATAGCCCCGCTGATCCTATGGACAAAATCCCGAAGGAGAGAAGCAGCAACCGAATCCGCCTTTTCCTCCGTTGTCAATACTATTCTTGACCTGGCCTTGCCGTTCTTCACGACTGTAATCTGAGCTGAAATCTCCGTTGCACAGAACAAGGCAACAGCAGCAAAAATCAATGATATTCTCTTCATTATATATAACTTTTGTCAAATATACACATACGTATATTCAGTGTCTGCACAAATATAGTCAAAGTCGAGAGCAGAGACCAAATTTATTTGGGCTATGCCGAGACCAAGACGTATATATGGGCGCAAGCACAAATTGGTCAAAGTCAAGAGCAGAGACCAAATTTATTTGGGCTATGCCGAGACCAGGACGTATATATGGGCGCAAGCACAAATTGGTCAAAGTCGAGAGCAGAGACCATAGAGTCAACAATGGGGCATCATACCAGCCACACAGCAGCAAAGCCAATGTGTCTCACGGAGTAATCAACATACATACGGAGTCCGCCGGCCTTGCGGCCGGTGGACTCGCATAACACGCTGCATATCAACATATTGCGAAACAGCATGTAATTTAAAGGACATACTGTTTTATAACAGACTGTATTTCAAGCAATTATACAGACCCACCCTGGCAAGGATACCATACATCAAAAAAACAACCAGGTCGCAAAACAGATTGGAAAAACAGACCAACGAGCAGAAAGTAAAGATTGGTAATCAAGACAGGCAATGCATACGGACCCACCGGTCACAAGGCCTGTGGGTCCGTGCAACAAACTACATATCAGCAAGTTGTAAAACAGTATATCATATAGAAGGCATACTGTTTTGTATATACCTGACAGTCAGCAGATTATAGAGCAAGGGTCTCGGAGGCACATTACAGTTTATAGAGCAATTTGCGATTTACTTGGGTGAATCAATAGGCCCCACAGTGATTGACTGAGCCCAGTATGATGGCTATGGCTCGGACCTGCGACCAGGTGGGTCTCTGCAATTCAGTGGAAATCAATATATTACAAAACAGCATACCCCATATAGAGCATACTGTTTTATAACCGATTGACAGACAACGCATTACAAGAATCCACCCGGGAAAGCAGGATTGGTACTCCCGATGCCGTGCATTATTGATGGACTATACAATAATTATATGAGCTCAGCAGGAGGCGCGAGATTTTCCCTGTGCCCTACTCAGAATCTCTAAACCTATGAAAAAATAAAAAATGCAACAGAATATGCCGCATTTTTTATTTTCTGACAACACCATCTAATTTGTTGTGTAACACATCTTTGACCGCATCGTACTACTATTATCAGTGGTTCAAAGACAGAAAGTTCGAAAACAATTCACAACATCGCAAGCACTATGATCCGGTATCCTGCTATGCCGAGACCAGGACATATATATGAGCCAATGGCTTATATATAACGAAATATGCAATCAGTCAAGTCTCTTGAAACCGAATATCTCATCATTCCTGTCAGGACACCCCGTCAATGCCCTCCTTATTATCTGAGCACCTATCACACTGAATGTAATGCCGTTGCCACCGTATCCGAGGTCAAAATACACCCGGTCCCCGTCATCCCAAGGCCCGATAAAAGGAAGACCGTCATCAGTCGTGCTGAATGTTCCGCACCAGGCCATCTCCGCTGTCATAGGAATATCAGGAAACAGACTATGGAACTTCTCTTCCAGCTTCCTGACCTTTTTGCGCAACAGCCTGTCCCTACGTTTCGGATTTCCGAAATTCTCATCCTCACCTCCTATGATTATCCTGTTCCCGCTGCTCGTGCGCATATAAAGATAAGGATCAGCCGTTTCCCATATAAGAGCACGATCCGGCCAGATAAGCCTGCTGTCGACAGGATGAGAAATCAATGCGTATGTGGAAGTCAGTTTCATCACATTTTCCGGAAGGAAACGCCCTGCCTCGAATCCGGTCGCGACCACGACATATCTGCAGTATATGGTATGCCCGTCAACGGAAATCAAGCGGCAGCCATCATTCCCCTCTTCTATATCAGCGATTTCCGTATGGGTATATACCCTCAGGTCACCACGGCCAAGATGATGCTCCAGCAGACCGACAGCAGCCTTATAGGCATCAGCCTGTGCTGATTCACCGTTTGTCAGGGCCCCGGCATAAGTATCCATACCGTACCGTCTCTTCAGATCCTCCTTGGACAGCATATCAACAGGCAGATTATGACGCCTGCGCATTTCATATTCCTTTGTTATGATGTCCTCACCTTTGGCATCGCTTGCATAGAAAACCGTAGGCACACGTTCAAAATCGGCATTAACCCCGGTTTCTTTCAGTATCCTTTCAAGATCAGAAATTGATTCAAGGCAGGAACGATATGCAAAAGCCGCGTTTTCCTCACCGATCTTGTCTGCAAGCTGATGAAGAGGCAGGTCTATTTCATACTGCAGCAATGCCGTGCTGGCCGCCGAACTGCCAGTCGCTATACTTCTTTTGTCCACCACACAACAGTCCAGTCCGGCTTTGCACAATTCGTGTGCGGCAAGTGCCCCTGTAATTCCGGAGCCTACAATGACAACATCTGCGGATACGTCTTTCCGCAAAGGGTTATAATAATCAAAAAGCTGATTTTTGACTATCCAATAAGGTAATCCTGAATGAAGTTTCATAATATCAAATTTTTATTTTCCCTACAAAATACAACATCCACGCCGATTGGACAGGTCAGTAAAAAATCAGTGCCGGAGTCCATACGGATTCCGGCACGATTCAACAATATGCAACAGGTGTTATCTGCGTTTCGGGAAAAGGAGCGACATATCCTTGTCAAGGAGAGGTCCGGCTATATTTTCAGGTATGAAATGCCATTCTCCGATGACAGAGCGGTCTCCTATGACAGCCGAATCTATCATTCCATACTCCTGAAGATAGTCGTAAAGCAGATTGCGGATCTCTGGATAACGAGCCACGACACGTGTCTGCATTTCCTCTTCACTGATACCGGCTCCGGTCATAAAGCCTGACCCGCTGGCACGGTATGAAGTCATCGCCACATCATAATACGCATCTCCGGAGAAAGGGGTACCATCCGCAAGAGACGTTATGCTGACCCTTGAACCGTAAGGTTTGGTAACATCCACAGTATAGAAAAGACCGGCTGCGGAATCAAAATTATACGACCGTCCGACAAATGAATATCTTTTCTGGCCAGTGCGGGGATCCTCACCGCGTACAATCTTAAGCAGATGGTCATCATCAGAACTCTTGACGGTATTTATCCACATATCATACGAATATTCCAGATAGCTTTTGATCTCATCACCTTTCATCTTTACGACATAAAGCTGATTCTCAAAAGGATAGATGGTAAACATATCATTGTACACCAGCTGACCGGAATGGACGAACCCGTTGAAGGTCAAAGGAGCGGCAAAAGATACCGGAGCACCTGACGCCTCTATGCAGATGGTATGGAGAAGATTCATATAGTCACACATTCCTCTGTATGAATCTCTTGTACGCAGGTCAACATTCATCTTTCCGACAGGCTTCAATGTGAACGCCTTGACAGCCTCATAGTCTTTACGGAAAATATCCCTCATAAATGTATCAACAGCTTCCTTGCGCACAGGAATAAGATCCGCGGACAGCTTCTTGGAGACGCATTTCCCGTCCTTGACAGCTATGGTGATCGTACCGTGTCCAATATTGCGGCAATGGCTTCCGGAGTTTATAAGACAGATATCCTCCTTCTCTGCAATATACGGACGGTGATCATGCGAGCAGATGAGGAAATCGACTCCTTTAAGACTTTTGAAAAGATCCAGCCCCTGGCTTTCGTATGAAGTTCCGTCACCCGTACCAGTACCGGCGTGAATTGCCACGATGACGATATGAGGATTTTCAGCGGCCACAACCCTGTCCACATCTTCCTGCACCAACGGAGTCAAAGACTCAAAAGTCATCCCTGACCACACCTCAGGAGCAAGCCAGTTTTTGATGTTAGGATTGGTAAACCCTATTATGGCAACCTTCAACCCCTGCTTTCTCACGACCGTATAATCCTGAAAATAAGGCTTCCCGTTGTCCGTTCTTATGGCATTCGCCGCAAGGAAAGGCACTGACATTTCTCTCCTTATCCTGTCATAGACATTATGTCCGGTCTCTATATCGTGGTTTCCGACAGCAATCGCATCATATTTCATATACTCCACCATCCTCGCATAGAGATGTTGTGATACCGTATCCACATAGTTATAATAATATGCAGCATTGTCTCCTTGAAGGCAGTCTCCGGCATCCACAAGAATCACGCTCTGTTCCCCGTCAGCAGTCCTGACGCTGTCCACATAATGAGAAACCGCCAGCAATGACGGACGGGTACCTGCCCCATCCACATACAAAGAATCAAAATAAGTCCCGTGGACATCATTGGTGGTGAAAATCTGAAAAGTGTATTCACCGTCCTTCGGACCACAGGAACAAAGACACATAACCGCGGCCAAGGCGGTCAAAACAAGATTTTTCTTCATATATAAACTCTATTAAACATCATTTGTTTTTACGTTCAAGCAGCTCCTGAAGATTGAAGACCAGAGAAAACTGCTGCTGCCATCCGGAGAACTTTCCGTGGAAATGAGCTGTAGCACCGACCCTAAGATTCAGGAAATCAGAAATATGCGGTTCATAATAGACTTCAAGCCTATTATAAAATCCGGATGAAGTGCCCCCCCCGACACGATAAAACGGATCTCCGAAATAAAGCATATTGCCGTATTTGTAGCCTTCCGCATCAGCATTGTCGTAATATGGCATCATATTGCTGCCATAAAAGCACTTATGGAGCAGACCGACATTCCATTTCCTAAGTTCGAGTGACAGTTCAGCTCCGCACGGGAACACGTATTTCCCTATATTACGCCTGTCATTCTGCGCCCCCTGAAGCCATCCGAGGCCTATCCTGAGCCTCTGGAACGGAGTCATAGATGCAAACTCAAAATCAATCCTCGGGCTCAACAGGATATTGTCCACCACTCCCCAGACATTGCGGCATCCGGCAAAATGGTACATATAAGCAGAATAGCCTATTGACAGCCAATCCTTCAATCTCGCATCGCCATAGCTGAATATCATAAACCGCTCCCGTCTGAAATCCCCGTACATACCCATCCAGTCGCATCCCACCTCATAATATGCCTTCGGACGCCTGAAAGTCAGAAGAAGCCCTTCGTAATTATTGTCATAGAACCTGAGGGAATCAGAGAAAAAAGACTTCGGATATTCCGCCTGTGAAATGGATTTCGGAAAAATTCCAGCCGTCATAGTCATATCCGTCCGCCCGATCCTGCTTTTGAGCTGATAGTAGATAAGAATCTCATTGAAAAGATTCCAGTTGTTCTGACGTTTTGAGACCTCCTGGACATCCGCTCCGTCAGGTATCGACTCCGGGGAGACAGGAGAGCGTCCGAAATCCTTCATCACATCTATTCCTGCCATAACTTTATGGGAAATTTTGTCCGACTGCCTGACAGAGATTCCGGCAGAGGGAGTGAGCCTTGCTCCGAAAATGGTCATCGAAGGAGAAAGGGTCGTCATATCGTATTCCCTGTTGTCAAAATTCATCTCGAAATTCAGGTCATACGCAAACTTCACAATATTTTTTGAGGATTCCCGGGCTGTACCGTCTGCCGTAACCACGTCTCCGTCAGATGCATCCAGCAGACACGGAGATACCGTCAGCATCAAAAGCCCAAGTATGATTACTCTCAAACATGACAATTTGTACATAGAGTCGATTTTAGGATTCCAATATGGATAGTCAAAAGGACAAATATAGTAATTTTCAAAAATGCAAAAAGGTCATTACGGAAAAAATCAGTTCTTATAGAAATATGGATTCGGTTCATCTACAGCCTCAAGTCCCGACAAATCAGATACATCCATACAATTGTGCAGACTTATGACAGCATCCGGTTTCCATTCCGAGAAATCATTCCCTTCAACGGTGACATTGCCGCAATACAGCAGATCTACCACAGGAAGACCTCCGAACAGAGGCTTGAACGTCCCCGAATCCACAAACCTGTTGCCTTTTATCGTCATATTTCCGACACTCAAAGCATAGATTACCTGTGAATCAAAAGTTTCTATGGTATTGTCCTCAAAGACGACATTTTTATGATAGTACGCATCATTTCCCCTGTTTTCAACAGGAATCACAGGGTCAATCTGAAGAATCGCCTGAGGGGAATGCCCGCCGATGCCAAGATTGCGGAATCTGTTGCCCTTGATGACCACATTGTCCGTAGGTCCTGATTCAAACCAGAAATTCGCATCTCCGCATATACGGATTCCGGCCATCATTGAGGCGAAATCACATCCTTCTATCAGCACGTCTCCAGGAGTAGATATAAGAAGACTCCTGGCTCTGTTGTGGCGGACGATACAGTTTCGTATCACAGCAGAAGCACCCATTGAAATGTTGCCTGCGACAATTGAACGGTTTTCGTCAAGAAGCATATCAGGACAGTCACTGTCGACTTCAATCTCATAGCTGTTCTCCCCTGTTCTCCTGATATCAGTCACGACACCATCACCGAGACGTCGCAGAGAAGCCCTGTCTATAAAACACAGTTCAGCTCCCTTTTCCGCAAAGACATTTCCTTCCTGCTGACAATGTCCGAATGAAGTCTTAAGAAGAACCCTACCGTCTGCCGATGCCGTAGCCTTATCCACTTTCATATATGTGCCGTGGACATTGGAGGCATCATCAAGCATACTTTCAAAAAGGCAGTTCTCCAGTGTCACAGTCCCTCCGCAATCCACAAAATGCGTAGCGTCAGCCGAAACTCCAACCATCCTGGAAGAGGACCTGCGCACTGCCGTAGAATAATTCCTTAGAGTTATGTCTTTTGAATATTCGGCAATCAGCGCCATAGCCCCGCTCCGGAATATATGCACATCCTCCACAACAACATTTTCACTTCTGCAGATGAAAATGCCCGGATAATGACGGTTTTTCGCGTGAGGACCCTTGTTATCCCATATACTGCCGACAGGCGGAAAGGAGCGGGATGTAAGACCACGCAACTCGACAATTCCTTTTTCTATTTCTATTGCCGTCAACTTTTCCCAGCTGGCGTGGTCATACAAGGCTGTATTATAATAAGGATCTCTTGTCTGCCTGTCAAATACTATATTCTCCGCAAGCGGATATTCCCAGTCGTATCCTCCGAAGAACAGCTCCCCGTCCCTTATGGAATATTTGTCTTCAGGAAGGACCTTCAACGTGATTGACCTGGCTGCGGCATCATTTGCAATCACCTCCCCTTCAAATGTCCACGGATAATCATAGTCTATCGATACGCCTTCAATACGGATGTCAGAGGAAGCATACACTGCAAACGGCACCAACGAGCCGTGCAGCAGAAATTCCGTACCGTCCTGTCCCTGATTGTGCGTATTGTAATCCATTTCCGTGGCTCCTGCACCGCGGATGATGACATTTCTCATTCCTTCTATAAGAAATACGACCCTTTTGTCACCGTTGTCATTGTTGGACACCGCAAGATATTTACTAGCAGCCAGTTCCGGATAAAAAGGATATGTCCCCTGCCCGAAAACAATTTCCAGATTGCCTCCGGGATGATTTTCAAGGATTTCACGTACTACTGGAGTATAATCCTCAATATCAGGATCATAAGCCACTTTCACAACCTGTCTTCCGCAGGATACAAATCCGAAACAGAAAAGAATCAATAGAATATTAAAATGTTTCATTGTGATAAGTTGTTGGTCCGGCCACATTTCAGCCTGTTTACGCAAATATATCCAAAAGGATATCAATTAAAAAAGGAGAATGATTATTTTTGCCGAATATTCAAACAAGGAAACATTTCTGATGCTGAAACTACAGACACCGGTTGCCGATTCCGCCTGCAGGGCGGGAATTTCATACAATGACAAGATAATGATGCTCGGAAGCTGCTTTGCGGACAATATCGGGCAATATCTTGTGAACTATGGATTTGACGTATGCGTAAATCCTTTCGGTACTCTATACAACCCTGAATCAATCTCCCGTTCCATAGACAGAATGATTTCCGGCATCCAGTTCACAGAAGAAGAATGTATACAGATGGGCAGCGGATCGGAGCTGTTCTGCTCATTCAGCCATCATACGTCATTTGCAAGAAAGACTATGGCCGAGTTCCTCTCCAATGCAAACAACGCGCTTGCCAATGCTTCGGAATTCTACCACAACTGCAACAAAGTGATCATCACTCTCGGAACAGCCTGGTGTTTCAGAAATATCGCATCCTGGCAGATCGTTTCCAACTGCCTTAAACGGAATGCAAAAGAATTTATAAGGGAAAGGCTATCCGCTGATGATACGGCAAGTCTTCTGCAGAAGATAATATCATCCGAGGCCGGGGCATACAAACAGTTCATCTTTACAGTAAGCCCGATCAGACATCTCGCAGACGGAGCCCACGGCAATCAGATAAGCAAAAGCACACTGCTGCTCGCAGTCGACAATATAGTCGAATCAAACCCTGAGACAGATTATTTTCCATCATACGAGATAATGATGGACGAGCTGAGGGATTATAGGTTCTATGCGGAAGATATGATACATCCGAGCTCGCAGGCAGTCAGATATATTGCCGACCGGTTCTTTGACTGGGCTCTCCCCTCCACTGAACAAAAAACCTTGGAAGACAACATCCGCCATCACAGACAATCACAGCACAGGCAGATGTCAATGTGACAGCACCACAGTCCAGGCGAAAGATTCTGAGCTATGTCGTTTTGCAAAACACAAGCAGCGTACTTGCCTGTAACCTATTAACATTAAACAAAATAACGATTCACACCCTGCTTTGCCTCTAGAATTTGGGAGGAGCAAAGCAGATGCATTTTATCTAAACAATTGATTTAATGACAATTACGAAACGCATCCTTGCTCGTGACGGGAAACGATCTGATGGGAATACCAGCCTAAAGGCAACTGACTGATAATCAGCCGTAGAACAAGACAACACCGTGCCCATCGGACGAAAAATGGGCTGATGGCCACACCAA
>ERZ778514.1329-NODE-1329-length-18824-cov-6.861847_pt1 | contig 18824 bp, 10 predicted proteins | sample MGYA00510344_ERZ778514 | MGnify/ENA primary metagenome ERZ778514 (study PRJEB29527, sample SAMN07138968) | mouse gut metagenome | material: feces | host: mouse | place: China:Nanjing | collected 2016-01-25 ... | reverse complement strand
CTAAGACCATCACTAAATTTTATACGCATAAAAGAATTAGTAATATTCTTTGAAGGGTAGTAAAATTGCCAATTACCTTTTGAAAGAGTTTCAACTCCCAACCATTTTATTTCAAAGTAATTCTTTGACAAATAGTTTGCCCAAGTTTCAGTCCAATAGGTACTATGTGTAGATGTACCAAATAATCTATCAAATTCACAATTTAATAAACTTTCTGTCGCAATAACTTTATAATATTTTTTTTGCCCCACAATTCTATATTGAAGGACATGACCAAACTCGTGCTGCATCATTGCAAGTCCTGCTGATTGGTTGAGAGTAAACACGCCATTACCCACAAATATACCTTTATCGGGCAGAGTAAAGCCTGCATAACTTTTACTTGCAAGTGAGCCAAGTGAATTGCTTTCATAAACATTCTGCCCTTCAAATCTTCCAACATATTTAACCTTTATTTTACCAGCAATGTTTATATCTTTCGGCAAGCATCCTTTACACCCCATAGCACCTGTCATATCAAAAGTACTTTTCCCTGTCCAAAAGCTTGTACCTTTATCAAGTGCATCAAAACCACTAATGATACCTCCGGCGATTCCACCTTCTAATGCGTTGATTCCACCGGATTTCAACCCATTGAGGAGTCCACTTCCAAAACACTTGCCTTCAGTCCACGAGTTGCCTGCACCTAAAACGAAACCTCCGGCAAATCCAGCACCGGCTCCTGTCGCAGCACCAGCCCAAAAGCCTGTGGAAGCAACACCTTGTGCAAGCCCGACTGCTCCTGTCCAAAAACTTCCTCCTGCCATGGCTACATTTATTCCTGATGCCACTCCAGTACCTATGGCTCCAGCAACAGCACCTGTGGCAAAATAACCGAGTCCTTTTGCATTAAACTGGAAGCCATGTGCTGCCCAATTGAAGACACCACCTATTGCAGCACCTATGACAAGGTTCCAAAACTCCCCGCTCGGGTCCGTATATTTCAGCGGGTTGTTCAGGCAGTACGAATAGCGGTTGAAGTTCTGGCTGTTGTCAGGCATCTGCACAAAGTTGTCAGGGCTGAGGAAGCGCCCGAGGTCAGGGTCGTAAAGGCGTCCGTTCATGTTTATCAGGTTGAAACGGGGCAGCATCTCATGACCGCAATAGCCGCGCTTAAGACCTATCTTATTAAGTGCTACAGTCTGTTTGCCCCAAGCGTCGTATGATGCCTCGAACACCTTGTTGCCGTCTGCATCCACGACTGCCAGTATGCTGCCGAGGTTGTCGGTAAAGGCAACGTATGGTTTGAACACCCCGTCCTGCTTTATCACAACCGTATTGCCGTCGAGATAGTAGAACTCGCGCGTCACGCCGTGGTCCGTCACCTTCTCATAATCACCGGCATAGACCGTGCTTGATATCACCCTGCCGTTGTTTGACAGTGACGAATACCAGCGCCCGCCGTCAGGACCGTATAGAAAGTCCATGATGTATGGGCGGGTTATAACCTCCCCTAAAACATCCCAGTTGTTGCCCGGACGGCTGATACCGCCCATTGTGCTTAGTGTTCTCGGTCCTATCGGATCTGTATAAAGGGGCATGGTGTCCTTTGAAAGTTCATTGACAAATCCAAAATCCGACAGCATGCTGAAGTTTATGCGCTTTATCTTTCCCAAGCTGTTGTATGTGGTGCCAAGCGGTCCTTCGGGTATTTTATTGCTGGTATTCTCCACCGCAATCACGGCATGCGGCTTGTATGATGCGTCATATTCATAGTTTCCTATGCCCGTCTTATTCAGGATGTTGCCATTGGGAGCATATACCATGCCCATGGTTTCTTCTCCACCGCTGCTTACGGACACGAGGCGGTCAAGGCTGTCATAGCCGAAGGTCTCCTCCGCACTGCTGTTCCTTTTCCTCGAAAGAAGGTTGCCTGTGCTTCCTTCGTAGTTCAGACTAAGTGCTTCGAGCGTGTCGGTGCCGCACAGAAGACTGCGCCTGCACATGAACCCGCGCTCATCGCGGGTGTCGGTTGCCTTTAAGCCTCCCACGAACGATGTGGTATATGAAAGCCCGTCATAGTCGTCAACACTGCACAGCGTGCTGTCGTTTGCCAGCACCTGTGTCCTGAAACCAAACTCATCGTACACATATCTTACCTCCAGCCCTCCCGGATAAGATGTCTTTTCGAGAAGATTGTCGCTGTTATATGTATGGCTGAACGTATATGTGCCCTGATTCTTAATATTGCGCCGTTCTTCTACAATACGTCCATACATGTCGTATGTGTATTCAACAGAGTTGCCGCCAGTCTCTTTCCTGATAATCCGTTGCGCTCCGAAGCCAGATGTGCCGTAAGTGTATGTGGCGGCTATGTCACCTGTCACAGACGATATTACGCGCCCCGACGCATCAAAGCTGTATGCAGTCTCGACATCCCTGCCGTCTCTCTCGCCCAGCAGCCTGCCGTCGGCGGCGTATGTGTATGTAGACGTGCCGGCATCAGGGTCTGTAAGCGAGGTCTTGTTTCCGGCGGCATCATACGTCATTGTCACCTCAGTGCCGTTGGTACTGACACTCTCGGGCTTGCCGATCGACGAATACCTGTATGTCACCTCCGATATGGGGTCGGAAGAAGATACGACGTTACCCCATGCATCGTATGTCTTTGTATATCCCCGTCCGGCAACGGTACATACCACGCTGCGGTTGCCGTAGCCGTATTCCGCCGTCTTTCCCGTGCTCGACGTGGATGTCAGCATGCGCCCGCGTTCATCGTATGTAAAATCTTCGGTTACAGTCAGATTGCCCGTCTTGCCTACAGTCCGCGAGACGTTGCCTTTCTTGTCGTATATTGTCCTTTTTCTGATATCCACATACTTCTCGCCAATAGACTGTACACAAGTCTCGCGTGAGCATTCGTCGTACCATGTGTTCACCCATGGCTTCGACGTAGACGTCTCGCCGATGCAGTATCTGAAATCATAGCTCTTTCCCCACGCCATGCTCCATTCCGTCAGCGTTCCGTCAGGCTCCGTGGTGGATGTCCTGCGCCCCCAACCGTCGTATGTGTGTGTTGTGGTAAGAATGTTGTCAGGCTCTGTGGCATCGCTCTCTTCCAAAAGGTTGCCCCACATGTCGTAAACGAAGGTGTTTACTGCCGATGACGGGCTTTCGTATGTCTTTGTCACAAAGCGCCCGCTCGCATCATACTCATTGTGCTTTGTAACGGATACGACGCCCCGTCCTGCCTGCTGTGAAGACAACACGTTGCCGTATGAGTCGTACGTTGCCGATGTTACGAGCTGCATGTCCGTGCCGCTGTGTTCCATTTTCGTTGTCACGTTGCCTCTGTCATCGTAGGCATATTCCGTCACATCCGTGAAAGGCACGGCACTGTCAGCGTGCTTCTGCGTTGCCGTTACGGTTGCAGGGAGCCATCTGCCGCCTCTTTTTTCATATCCCGAATATGCCGTCTGGCGGTACATGCCGTCCCCGCCGTACAGTATGGTCTTTTCCGTAACCACGCCTTTTGCCGTGTCGTATGCCGTTGACGATACGGTCCTGTTGCCGTCAAGGTCAACTGCCTCTGTCTCTGAGACGTATGCAAAATAGTTTCCGTTGCCCGTATCGGCAACCGTTGTGCGTGACACCGTTTCCGATGTGCTGCCGCCTATTGTTGTCACCGACCTCACTTCTGTCGGTATAAAGTGCCTGCCGTCACGCTGTACCACGGTCTGCGTTTCCTTTATCTTGGCTGTGGTGTTCTCTTTTGTCACCTCTGTAAAGCCGAGCATGCCTTTTCCGGCAATATGCAGTTTAAGACCTCCGTACCTGTATTTTAAGTATTGTATGCCTGCCGCCCCGTTGTCAAAGCTTGCCGAAGACACGACGGCAACGGGCAGGCAATAGGTGTTCAGCGGATATGCCCCGTCGTCTGCCCTTGTGTATACAGAGGGCTTGGCTGCACTTTCATACTGTATTCTTATTCCACGCCCCAGTCCGTCGGTTATCTTCTTTATCTTTCCTAATCCCGGCACAGACGTGCCCATGCTGTACACATGTATCTTCTCGTCAAGCGTTTCAGACGATGTATCTATCATCGTGCCGTAGTTTGCAAGCTCAACCGCTCCGTCACCGTTGAAATCGCCGAGCATCAGGTAGCCTTGTGTGGCGTCCTCGGGATGATATTTTTCCGTTTCCTTGAACACCTTGAGCGTCGTCCCGTCAGAATAGAGCCACTTCATCGTTGTGCTTGTGTAGTCGTTACGTCCGCTTATCCCGCCGTGATGTTTGTAATTGGCTTTCGACACAAACACGTCCGACTTGCCGTCGCTGTTCATGTCCCATACAAGTATGGAGAACTTGTCATCGTCCTTCGATGTGGACTGGTCGCTCCTGTTCAGGTCCTCCGAGCGTCCGTGCGTGAACGTCCCGTCACCGTTGTTGCGCGCAATGCGCAGCCATGTCTCTGGCGACACGTTGTATACAAAGTCCATAAGCCCGTCGCCGTCGAAGTCGCCCTGCTGCACGCGCCAGTTGTTCCCGAAGTCGGTTCCCGTCTTCTTGTTGTCTTCCGTAAAGCACTGCCCCGATGGCGTGCTGCCGTTGTTATAATATATGGTATGCCCGCCGTTATAAAGCAGTATGATGTCCGTAAGCCCGTCGTTGTTGTAGTCGGCGGTGAACAGCTTCTCCGGTTTCGACGGCAGGACGAATTGCAAACCAGTAAGTTTTGCTTTTCCATCTTCCGCATGCTGAAATATTTTACCGTGGTAATATCCGTCTTTGGGGGTTGTCTCCACAAAAAGCACATCGTCCTTTCCGTTGCCGTCTGCATCGAACGTGCAGAACAGCGGGCACTCTGTCGATGCCGTTAACGGTATATAAGGTTTATTGATGTTTGCGGTGTTGCCGGATTTAATGTTCTTTCCCAAAAGAGTATATAAGATTAAGCCACGGCTTTCACCATCCTCAGTATATAACGGAAAAAGCAAATCGTTATATCCGTCACCGTCAAAATCCAACACGGATGTACCACCGATGACTGATATCCAGCCCAAAGCGGCAATTGTCTCCTGCAACTCAAACTTGATGGGATAGTCGTAAGTAACAATATTATTATCGCCGACGCGACTCCTGCTTACATATACTAATGTGCGATAGTGCCAATCAGTTACCCCACCCCCTTGGTTGTCGATAATGCGTGCCTGCGACACCCTGATAATATCGCTTACCCCGTCGCCATTCAGGTCGGCAGCGGCAAACTGCCTTGAGTTTTCCTGTACATAGCTTGAAGCATCTTTGGTTGGTACGTCGAGCGAACGTCCTGACACATACATGTCACCAATGAAGTTCCAGTCAATCTTTATCGGACTGAGCCGTTTGCCGTACCGGTCAAGCTCGTCTATCTGCACAAGGCGCGAAAACTGTGCGTATCCCTTGTCCGATGCCTCGTTGTATTTCAGCTCATACCTGCGGAATGTCACCCAGTCTGTGGCGGTTGTTATGTCCGTCAGCACCACGTCGGCATAGCCTTGGCGGTCTTCAACGGTAAAGGGCCGTGCCCTGTCGCCGAGGCTCCTGTAACCGAATGTCACCGTATTTGTTATCCCCCGGCTGACACTGTTGTTCGTCCCGTATGTTATGACGGTGGGGCGTATGTTAAGGTTTGTCGTCTCATAACTGTATGTAATACAGTTATGATGTACATCTTCCGCATAACTTATATGCCATGAGGCTATGCGCTGTGCCCCGTTTTTGTTGATGTAACTAAGGCGTGACGATGCCGAACCTCCATATTTATATATGGTGCCGTCTGCCGCATGCACCTCAAACCATGTGTTGGCAGCAGCGTCGCTGCATGTGCCGTGCATGATGACCGTTGTATACGGGTCGCCCTCAACGGTATACACAGCCCCGTCGCAGAAGTGTGTGCCGCTTTGCAGAATAAGCCTTTTGCCGTCGAGAAAAAGGTTGTCGGCATTTGTATAGGTGATGCCGCGCAACGCACCGTCGTCGTACAGGTTGCTTCCGCCGCGCGTTATGGCAGACAGACCGCCGATGCCGAAGCCGTAACCCGCAAGTCCCCAGCCCGTCTGACTGTTATACGAAAGGCTTATCGCAGGCATCAGAGCACCGCCGTTGGGGCACTCAATGCTCACACTGTACACTGCCGCCCCCATGCTGTTGACATCGAACGTGCCCTTTGGCGTACCTACGGCATACTTGTTTTCGGTGTCAACCGGTATGGCGTCTTCATCTTCGGGAGGATATATAGGCTCTATTGGAGTGTCCGGTACAGGAGGGTCAACCGGAAACTCCGGTTCTATAGGATTAAGACCATAACCTTTGGAAAGGTCCACATGCAGACGGGTTGTGTCCGGATCTGTTTTATTTTGCCATATATTATATAATATATCCTTTCCTGATAATGTTGCCGGAAAGGCTGTTGCTCCGGAAAAAACGCCGCATGCAATGAGCAGCGACAATTGTATTGTCCTTATAATTGCGCTACATGTCATTTCTTTGTTATTTTCCAAGTTTCAGACATTCCGTTTATTGTAATTCTCATAAGATACACGCCGTTCTGCATGTTCCCCATGTCTATTACTGTGCTGCCATTGTCCATGTCACGCTGCATCACCAATTCTCCCTGTACAGAATACATATCTATGCGGCATCTGTCATCGGTCTTCAAGCCATTAACGGATGCCACAATCCTGTTCCCGTCGTCATTGTTATGTATGTCTGCCGTATATTTGCCGTCAAATCCACGGTTATTTTTCCCTCTTGGTGCCTTATGCGGGGCTTCGGGAGCTTTCTGCGGCTCAATGACAATCTCTCTCTTCGTCCGGTTCCCGGCGGCATCATAACTGTATCTTATCTTGTTTTGTGCAGATAAAGATAATGTTACAGAAAACAGGACCGTAATAACAAGCGTCTTTGAGGTATTAGATGATAACATGTTTTTCTAAGGTTTGTCAATTGCAAAAATACAAAAAAAGGGAAAAAAGCACAAGAAAATCACCATATATATCCATACACGGGAAACTATTGCATAATATCCTGATAATCAAGATGATATCTTTCAGGCCCTAAAAGACGGCATCTGGCATCCTGAAAGACGGCATTTTACACGCCAAGAGACGGCATTTTGCAACATATCTTGCCATTCATTCTTCATTTAAGTTCAATCGCTTCATCTCCTCCTTGGCTGCGTTTTGCTCGTTCATTTCCCTGCTCTTGCGAAAACGCCAGGTAAGGGTTATCCCGAACTTACGGGTCTCGCAAAACTGTTTGTGGTTAAAATTCAGATTATTCAGTTGCCATGTCGCCTTATTGTGTCCTTTGTCAAACAGGTCGTATATATCAACCGACAAGTCCAGACGGTCTTTGAGGAACGACTTCTTCAGGCTAAAGTTCAACGAGCTGTATGGCTTTACCTTTAACATCTGCAAATATCCGCCAAGATTATAGTCTAAACGCGCTGAAAATAGCAGACCTTTGGGCAAGTTGAAGTCACTTGCAACAGAACCTAATATCACAGGGCGACCATCATGCAGGGTTGTGTCCTCAGGACCGGGATAATGGAAAAACGATTTCATTAAGACCAGCGAGAACATCGGAGTCCACCATTTTAGGGTATGACGCAGATATATACTCCCTGTAAGAGCCTGTCTGTCTGAAAAGTTCTCAACCCTGCCTGCCACCACTGAAGGATTTTCGGACATACTGAAAAAATTACCTATGATTGGATTATGCATATAGTCATATCCCAAACTAAGATAAAGCGACCTGTACATCAGTGTATAGTTGAGACAATAAGTGGTAGATGATTTGAGGTCCGGATTGCCCAAAGACATATTATAACGGTTCTGATACGCAACATTATCGTTCATATCCGTAAAATCTGGACGTTGTGTCTCTATATGCGCATTAAGACTTTGCATCAGCATGCCCTTTTGATGACTGAGGCTGAACGACGGAAGCAAATCATGGGTGCCATGGGTTTCTTTGTCCTCCGAATTCCGTTTGTCCTGCCATGAATGTACATATTCATAACGCAAACCGGCTTCAAGGTTAAAATAACCCATAGATTTATTGTATTTCACAAACAGAGAGTTCTTTGTCTCACGATTGCGTGTCCCGCGGCAATAATCATAATTCTCATAAATAATGTTATCCTTACCCCATGAGTGACTGAAATCGTAGCCAAAAGCGATGTTGCCAAATCTTTCCGCGTCGTAAGAGACATGTATGTTTGCGGCAGCGATGTTCCACCGTGACTTCTGCATGTAGCATATAGCCTTTTCCACAGCCACATAATCATTCTCCAACAGGTTCTTGTCGCCGTCGTACAATCTGTTTACATAGTCGGCACACGTATTCAGGCTCCAGTTATCGCCAAGCTTCACATTATAATATAAGTTTACATGATTACTGGTGACACTGCTGTTGTTGGTCACATACGTATTCATAAACGACGGGATGCCTATGTCGGGCACCATGGAAATGGTGTCACGGCTGTTACCATCCGTGCAGCCATAACTACCGATATATTGCAAACCCAATGATGATTCGGAAGAGAAATTGTATGCAAAACCTCCTTTGTAACCATGGATGTTTGCCAACAACAGCGAGCGCATATGTTCATCCTTGTTCCACACCGTGGATGCCTGTGTAAGCACAATAGAATAAAGATTGTCCTCCGATTTCGTCCTGCCGTAATTATACGAGAAAAAGAAATCCCACTTGCCCGTATTGTAACTGGAATAAAGACCTGTCCGTCCGGAAAGATGCCTGCCTTGCGTTATGTTTCCGGTGACATTGAGTGCAAGACCTTCGCCAGGCCGTTTTGTCAGGATGTCTATCACGGCACTGTTGCCGGCATTATAGCTAACATCCGTGCCTGTGACAATCTTCACAGACCTTATCTGCTCCACTTGCAGATTGTCTACCTCTGATGCGTCCATCACTTTTCTGCCGTTAATGTAATACACAAGTGACGACTTTCCTATGACCTGCACATTATGTCCCGACTGTATTATGCCGGGAATACGTCCTAACAGCTCGTATACGTCGTTCTGTCTTTTAAGTATTCCGTCATTCTCAACATCAGCAATCAGTCCACTTCCTGTAAGTCTGAACGTCTGTTTATTTGCCGTCACCTCCACCCCATCAAGCATAATTGATGAAGACTCCATGATGGTAGTCGGCAGTTCTTTGTCTCCCCCGATACTTACATTTTTACATATTGTGCGACAGCCTATAAAAGAAAATCGGACAATATAATTTCCTGTATCCAAAGATACGCTATACCTGCCAATACTGTCTGTCACGGCTGCAACAGCCAGCGTACTGTCTTGCAGAGAAAAGAACGCCACATTTACCAAGGGCATAACCTTTTCATCAGTACCCGTTACCTTACCTGATACTGCATATTGGGCACTTACAGATATACTATAAAAGCATGCTAACAACAGAAAGATTAATCCTAAGACTATATTATGTTTTTTCATTTAGTATCAATATGTGATTATTTAACGAATAATCGTTTTATATATTTTTATTTTATAATCATGATTTATCTAATATCCCTAACCTAAATAACAAATAACGCGGGTCCGTGATAAAGAACAATTATTCGTTATCACGGACCCACGTTACTTTAGTGAAAATAGTTTAGAACCAATTAAATCTTAGCATATTACTTCTTGTCATCTGCGATTACTTTCCATACAACCGAACTAAAAGCTGCTCCAACAAACGGTGCAACGATAAACAGCCATAACTGTGAAAGTGCCTCACCTCCCTCGAACAGAGCCGGTCCGATGCTGCGAGCCGGATTTACAGATGTACCGGTAATGGGAATACATACAATATGTACCAACACCAATGTTAAACCTATAGCCAGACCTGCCAAGTTTCCGGCACCCTTCTTATCATCCGTCGAACCAAGCACTACAAGTACAAAAATAAATGTAAACACGGCTTCTGCAATGAATGCCTGCCACATCATTCCGTCCGAGAAACCATTAGAGCCGGTCGCCGTAGGTCCTTCGTGCACGCCAGTAGATACAAGCGCAAATAATACAGCCGAACCTATAATGGCTCCAATTGTCTGGAAAAGCATATACATCCCGGCATCCTTGCCACTCATTCTTCCTGACAATAACACTCCTAATGTGATAGCCGGATTTATGTGACAACCGGATATTCCGCCTATGGTATACGCCATAGCAACTACGGACAAGCCGAAAGCCAAAGCCACGCCTACAGTTCCTACTCCGGCACCAACTGTTCCGGCAATACTGCCGGCAAAGACTGCGCTGCCACATCCCATTAAAACCAGAACCATAGTTCCAATCATTTCAGCAATGTACTTCTTCATAATTCAAAATATTATAAATAAAAAACGAATTGTATATATAATACGAGGTCAAATATAAGCAATTTTATCGATATTATAGTGATTATGAATTAAAAACATTGCATTTTGTCCGTTTTTTGTTTGCATGCTATTCATTACGGCACGACATCATACATGCCGCAGCCGCACGCCTAACCTGCAATGAGCCACAGGCTATAGCCGACTGTGCCTGATCTTCAAGTTCGTGCATGTCTCTCTCATGCAAAGCAAAACCTCTCTTTAAAAGCCTTGCAAGAACGTTATAGCCACATATCTGACAAATATCGTTTTCTGACGCAATCCACTCAAAAGCACAGCCGGACACACCGTCTACATATTGATAAAGATTAAATGCCGCCATTTCCGCAATTTCAACAGACGATGTCTGCTCCATCCACACCGACAGAAGCTCTGCATCCATCTTTTCTGCCGGCATTATCAGCGTTGCAAGTATCTTGCACTCACGTATGTCTTCTTTCCATAATGCCATGGCAATGTCGTAGTCCTTGCCGTACTCTGCAGCCATGCGCTTCAGGACAGGCAGCTCTATGCCCCAGTTTATCTTATACTCAAGACCTTTATCCCTCATTGACTGCGACGCAACACCGTTCATTGACAAGAAGAACCGTTGTTTTATCTCTCTAAGCTTATCGTGTGTATTCATTATTGTTATAATATTTGCATTGAATGTATAACACATGCGGACGTATTACCCGTCCACCCGAACAGTCACATCCCCCAATTATTAATTATCAAAGTCCGAACTCCCGCCCATATCTCAACATCTGTGCAGTATAGGTTTCTGTATAGTTAACGTCTATATCCGTTATTTCCCCATTATCGTCAAGAACCGGTTTCAAAACAGGATTTATAAAACCTTTATACGGTGCAAGGTTCAGACGTTCATAACGGCGGATTATCTCGTCATGTAACACCGGGTCTATATCAACGGCATATTTCTCGACGAGTTCACACGCCGCATCATAATCGCCCTCGCTCTTTATTCGCTGTATTTCGGCAAGAAGCGTTGCGAAGAGACTGCGAAGTTTTTCATAGCTGTTTATACGGACAAAGGTTTTATCATTGCGTGATACAAGCTCCACAACACCTTCGCCGCAACCTTTTTCATAACACCAGCGGGCAATGAGGGCACGGTTGCGCATGTGAGCCTCCTCAATCTTGTTACCGGGTTTTATCCGTACAAGTTGTGTCATCATGCCGTTCATGATATAGGTATAATACTGTGACTTATAAGCTTCTTTGTCGGGAAGCAGCCCAAGTTCAAGCATCTTTTCGTCAGCCATGTAATATAATGCGAACAAGTCGGCACGCGCCTCCTCTATCGTACTGCCGTATGCTTTCAGTGAGTCAGGGTCGACACCGTCGAGCAGTCTGCCGCTTCCATGCCCAAGACATTCATGCAGGTCGGTGTGCAGGTCATCACAATAGCCGCCATATTTGTCAATAAGTTCCATTGTCTCACGGTCTATTATAAATTCCTCCTTAAAGCCGCTTCCGCGAGATGCCTCATTGTATGCTGCGGTAATATTGCTTATCGTTATGCTCTTGCTGCCATACCGGGCCCTTATCCAGTCAGCATTGGGAAGGTTTATACCAATTGCCGTTGCCGGATACTCGTCACCACCAAGCATTGACGCGCATATCACATTTGCCGTAACGCCTTTTACATGCGGCTTGCGGAAACGCGGGTCTACGGGCGAATGGTCTTCAAACCACTGGGCATTATCGCTTATTGTACGTGTACGCCTGCTACCCTCCACGTCACGATATTCCACAAGTCCTTCCCATGAGCCTTTCAGCCCAAGCGGATCACCATAAACTTCTATAAATCCGTTGATGAAATCTACATGCCCTTCGTTCTCTCCTACCCACTCAATACAATATTTATTAAAATCATGCAGATCTCCGGTGCGGTAAAACCTTATCAGAGTTTCTATTACTCTGCATTGCCTGTCGTTTTCTGCAACTCCGGCAGCCTTATCAAGCCAATATATAATGTTCTTTATTGCCTTGCCGTACATGCCGTCTTCTTTCCACACAATTTCTTTTACCACACCGTTTATTTTCGTAACATGAGTATTCAAACCATAAGACGGCGGTTCCTCATCGGCTATGTCTTTCAGACCCGCATAAAAGTCTTCCACTTCTTTCTGTGTCACACCGTCATAATAGTTGCATGCCGATGTCCGTACAAGGTCTTCGCCGTCAGCCTGATTAACACGTTTTGGCAATATATCCGGATTGAATATCACGGGGAATACCTCACGACAAAACTCATCAAGTGTCTGTCCGACGCATAAAGGCAGTTCAGTGGTGTCCACATCACACAAGGCATCTCTTAGAAACTGCTCCGAAAACTCCGGCACAAACTTCTCACATCCGTAGTGATGATATATTCCGCTTGAAAACCATACGCGTTTAAGATAAACCGTAAGAGACTTGAAGTCACGGCTGTCACGGTCGCCTTTAAATCCCGTATAAACTACCTCAAGCATCTTTCTTATACGCAGGTTGTACTTTCCGAACTGGTCGAACGTGATGTCACGCCCGCACAACGCTGCCTGAGAAAGATAATACACAAGTTTTTTCTGCCGGAGTGTCAGACTGTCAAAACCATTAAGCCTGTATCTGAGCATCTGTATATCGGCAAAACGCTCATCGGTATATTTAAAACTACTCATTGCTGTTTTGAAATTATTGGGTTATAAGATTATTTTTATATGATATCAATAAAGGAAACACATTTCCATCTGTTTCCATAATTCACTGTCCATTCTTTACTTTCATCATTTTCCTGAACTTCAACGGTGTCATTCCCGCTATTCTCGTAAAATACGTAAAGAAAGACTGTTTATTAAGAAATCCGACAGCAGTACCTATATCCTCTATATTTACATCGTCATACTCCTTATCACCTAACATCGCCATGGCATCTTCCACACGAAATTTATTGACAAAAGTCTTGTAGTTCATACCATAACATTCGTTTAACACTAAAGACACGTATCGCAAATTAGTATTCAGGTCTTTTGCCAACATCCTTACGGTATAGTCATTAGACCTGTACATTCTTTTGGTCTTTATGATATAAAACATATCATCTCTCAGTCTGTCACGTGTAACCGCTTTCATCTATATACTAATAATGTGTATATGTTTATGCGATAAACATCGCACTATAACCAACAGTCCTATCTTTAACATCAAGGTTAAACTGTCTAGAAGTATTCAGAACAATGGGACATGCTCCGAACATATCTGCAAAGGTAACACTTTCTGTGAAAATCATTTCGCTGAATTATACAAAAAAGACTCTTGCCGCATTATGTATAAACAAAATAACATGGCAAGAGTCTTAATAAAAGACATGATGCAGTCTATATCACAAAAACTGTTGGTTATCGCAGCTTTACTTGTTTTTTCTTTCCTGTAACAAAGGTTATCAGAGCCGTACCGTTCTCATCTATATTTATTTTTGTGTATTTGGGTTCTATAATCACCGTTCCGTCCAAAGCTATTATTCCCCATTGACTGTAATACTTCTCCACTGCACAATATCTGCCAACAGGAGACTGTATATTACGGTAAACAGGAGGAACGACAACACGATTGCCGACTTTCAGTCCCCACTTCTCTCCTGACTTATAGGGCACGGCACCATTAATATCATTCAGAAGTTTTTGTCTCTTCCTGCATTTTTCTGTCTGTAGAATACGGACACTCTCCTTAGCCCTTTCCGACAAACGGTTTATTTCATCAAGACATTCTCCCGCACTGTTACACCCAATAAATCTTTTCCCTTTTCCTTCTTCCACATGATAGTATCTGCCGTTGTCGTCTCTCACAATGATGCTTGCGTCTTCCAAAACACGGCACATCCAATAAAAGCTGTCGTAATCATCGGCTAACAGACAAGCATATCCCGTATTGCATTCACCCTGTAAAATCTCATCACGCATACATTCCCGTGGAACATTGATGTCAAAGAGTGTAAGATAGAAATCCCGACGCGGCACACGGAAGCTGTCTATATTCAAACCGGTGACATATACTTTTTTAGTACGGCTATAATACAAATGCCCCACTTTAAGAAGTTCAACATTGCCATATCGTTTTATTTCCGGTTTGATGTTATATGCCTTGAAACTATGCAAGTCTATATAGACCCGGCTGCCACGCTGCAGATCGGCAACAAGGAAACAATCTTTTATAAATTTCATGGACCGGCAGTTCTTTTTCTCCCATATAACCTTGCCTGACAAATCGACAAGTCCGCATCTTCCATTCAACATGCTTACGGCTGCCATATCATATCCAATATCTAAAACCGACATAAATATGGCATCGGTAATCTTTTCATCACCATGTTTCAAGCCCCACAAGCCATTGTCCTTGTCCTGCCATGCCTTAAAAGCCACGGTTGCCCGCAATTGTGATGCAGAGGCATGCTCCTGTTCTTTCAGTTCTGCCTGCAAACGTTCATGTGAAATAACCATTCCGACACCAAGGTCCGGCTCTACGGCATACGGTTGCAGTTTTGAAAGGCTGGAAATCTGCTTTATACGTGAGAAATGCACTCCTTTGCCTGCAATGTCTCCACGGAACATCGCGTCCCAGTCCCACGTTGAGGTTGGCAGTCCGAATATCCGATAAAGTCCCACGTTATCTATCATCATGCACGAATTCTTACCTTCCACCCTGCGAAGTCCGCGTCCGACCTGCTGCAAATATTTAGCGAGCGAAAGCGTAGGTCTCGCCATTTGGACAAACTCCACATCAGGACAATCGAAACCCTCGCTGAAGACATCAACATTTACCAAAACCTTTGTTTTACCTTCTTTAAAGTCTTTGACAAGACGTTTGCGCTCTGCCACCGGTGTTTTACTGTCAATAGCCACGGCATCGATTCCATGCTGACTATAAGACCTTGCTATCTGCCGTGCATGCTCTATACTTATTGCATATACAATACCTTTTTTGTCACGGGCAAATTTATCAGCACTCATATACAGACGCTCTATACTTTGACGCCTGTTCAATACGGCATTCATCTCTTTCACCTGATAGTCTCCGTCGGCACCACGCTTTCCGAGACTGTCTATAAGTCTTTGTTCCTCGCTATCTGAACAAATCGAGACATAATCGAACAATGACAGTTGTCCTTTAACGATAAACTCGGAAATGCTCCACGATGTTATCAGTACATCAAACAAATCTGTAAATCCACGCCTGTTCATGCGGCAGGGAGTTGCCGTCATCCCCAGCTTCCTTGCTTCGGGATATCTTCTCCACAATTCCATGTAGGTATCTGCCAAAGCATGATGCGCCTCATCGACAATTATCAGTTGCGGCTTTTCCTTTATATCATCCCAATGACGGGCAAGCCATTGTATTGACAGGACATCAACATCTGCACTATCCGTTCTTATTCCATACTTTGCAACCGTCTCGTCTATCTGAGCAACCAGTTCCCTGCGATGAGCCACAATCCAGACACGCCCATTATCTTCACGTATAAAATCTCTCACTACAGATGCCAGCACATGTGTCTTGCCTGTGCCAGTAGGCATCTGCACCATGACACTATTATGAGTTCTCCATGCCTCAGACAGACGTTTTACTACATCTTTCTGATAATCACGCAAAACAATATTGCCGCTCTTCATAAAATCACATGAGACAAAATGCGCCTCAACTGAGCCACCAGCCCAATGAAACAAAATGAAAATGTTTCAATAAAAAGATTACTGAATATGATTATTCATGTATCTCCACAAGAAATGCCAAAAGCGGAACACGGGTTCACAAAGACATTCAGACGGGAAAAAACGGAGTAATCGGACATCCCTATATATCCTTGCAATATTATGCCGGACAGAATTAGCCTGCACTCCACAAAAAATACGATTATCATACTGCCCAAAGTTGCCTCCTTCGATAATCTCATCCAACAAGAAGGAACCACGCTTCTCATCCGGCGGGACAATCATATAAACCCTGTCCATTAAAAACACCCGTCCCAATACCCACATCACTGCACGCGCAAAGTCATGGAGCCCTAAATATTTCAGTTCGTCCTCTAAATCTTCCTTGAACCTGACATCAACAGCATCCTTATTCCTCAGCAAAAGGAAATAGTAGTCGGCAAACTGCCTCAATCCTATACCTTCCTGAAAGAAATGATTAGCAATATGAGACAGCTGGTATACGGCATTAAAACTGAATGTCGGCACGGATATTACTCCGTCGCACTGGGGAATGGAGACTGCGTTATCAAACTGCATGTTGGCATGTTTCTCAAACCATTTCTGCAACCTATTGTTATGAATGGGGTTCAACATAAAAGTGGGGCGATAATGTACTTCCACGCTGATACCATTATAAGGTCGCCAGTCAATATGATGATAACAAGCCTTGCCGGATATTCCACATTTCCTTGCCAGCTTTATGACACAACGACATCCGCCCTCCACCCAAATATCAATATCACCGGGAGTCCTCACCATTGTACTGGGGTACAGCAGGGCATTACCCTGACCCTTTAATATGCAGGTACGGTATCCTCTTGCTTTAAACCATCCAGTTACGGCAACTGCCGCCCTGTTGACCTCATGGTTGCGCATTTCTATTCTGCGGCGCAACGCCGACCATTCAAGCACGAGGTCCCTTGGAGGCCACTGTCCTTGAGGCAGCCTCTCCAATGCAGCAAAGCACAGCCCGTCAACAGCCTGTCTCCTTGCAATATCAGAAAGCGTACGCCACTCGTCCGATGATGGAGCGTATGAAAGACACGTGCGGCATCCTACTGCAACTTGCAGAAGTTCAAGAAAAAGTACTGTCATTGTTTTTTATGGTATAACGCCGTATTATCTCGAAGCAGAAGCTATGAGGATTGCGTAATGCCGTGATACTGTCACGGTAGTTTGTCTTATGGAAACAGCAAATGGAGGCCAGCCGGTTCATCCAAGCTGCATCATAGCATTACTGAGGGAATGATGCCGTCAGCATATTTGCGCTCTATGTACTCTGGCAACGTTACATATTCCCCGTATGTCTCTACTGACAGCACGACATGCCTCCTTTCAGGGAATGCCGTGCGCTGCGAGGCTATACAGGCACGGACAAGGGGCTGGGACACGGTCAATGCCCTGAAGCCAGCATGACCAGATTACGGGTTGTGCCTCACCTGTACTTTCATCATTGTACTTCTCTTTCAGGCGAAGCATCAGGGGACGGTATTTGTCAAGGAGGTACGGGACCGTCACTGCCAATAACGCAGGATATACACTTTTCAACGTACGTCCGTGGAAGAGTGCGAAGAGGGACCGGCGGAGCATGGCACCGACAAGCCCCATGCCGGCATATTCACGCAACAGCCTTACTCCGCCAAACTGGCGGAAGCGCCTATATGCTTTCTTTATATCAGTACTCATAAAAAGGCTCAGGATATTTTATCCCTGAATATATTCAACAGAAACAAAGCATTGCCTATCAGATACCTGCGCCACATTCGTTTGGGTTCCATCAGCAGCCTGTAGAACCATTCAAGACCGTGCTTTTGCCACCACTCCGGTGCACGGCGTGCCGTGCCGGCAAAGAAGTCGAACACAGCACCTATCGTCCCAACATGACAATGAATATCCAGCTCATCCCAATGCTCATACACCCACTTCTCCTGTTTGGGAGCCGTCATTCCTATCCACAGCAGGTCTGGATTTGCGTTATTTATTGCTTCTACCATTGCCCTGTTATCCTCCTCTGAAAACACCGGCTTGTAAGGAGGCGAATATATCACAACTTCTATATTGTGATATAGATACGAAGCCTCCTGAATTATCTTTGCCAAAACCGCCTCTGAAGAGCCAAGGAACATAACCTTCTTTTTAAATGAAGAATGAAGATTAAATGAAGAATTATTATTACAACTGTTGATGTCACAACATTCTTCATCTGCTTTTCCCACAGTCGCCGAACGTTGTTTCTTTAATTCTTCATTTTGTTGCCTACATTCTTCATTTACCTTGTTCATCTCATGAACAAACAAATCCCATCCCGCTATCCTCTCTTTCGGTTGCGACTTCGCCTTCAGCCAACGACACGCCATTACAATACTCGCACCATCAGGAATAAGATAATCACCGTTCCGTAATGCCTCGGCAAACAGCGCATCATTCTGTGCCGTGTTATAAGAATGTGCATTTATCGTGTTTATAAGCATCTTGCCAGCGGGAATACGCGACAAGGCACCGCGACTTTCCACGAGGGTCAAATCTTTAAGTCGTAACATGTTGTTATGATTTTATTTGGTAGGAATAAAAAACAGATATACCTATACAGGTAATACAATTAAAGCCTTGCACTGACTTGAACTAGAAAAAGTTGTCACTTTTGATGCGCATAAATCAAAGAGTCA
>ERZ778514.1325-NODE-1325-length-18907-cov-5.308774_pt1 | contig 18907 bp, 11 predicted proteins | sample MGYA00510344_ERZ778514 | MGnify/ENA primary metagenome ERZ778514 (study PRJEB29527, sample SAMN07138968) | mouse gut metagenome | material: feces | host: mouse | place: China:Nanjing | collected 2016-01-25 ... | reverse complement strand
CCTTCATATATGTCAATAGGGCCGGTGTAAAGTTTGGAATCAGCGTCAGGCTCACTGCCGTCAAGAGTATATCTTATAGGAGCATCCCCCTGGGTTGAAAGTGTCACTTCGACACAGTTCTTCTTCCTGTTCACATTTATCTCGCTGAGCACTTCATAGACAGTCTTGGCATAATTGTACCCCATCTCGTCATAAATGTCGACAATATGCGAAAGAGAGGAAAGGAAACGCTCCCAGTTCCTGTTCTCAGGCATAGTCCACTGCACTTCGCTCAAAGCGGCAGCCCTCGGAAGAAGCATATATTCCAGATGGTCATTATCAGCGATATATTCCGTCCACATATTCGCCTGCACGCCGAGAATATGCTTTCTGGCCTCGCTGTCCATATCATCCGTAAACGGCTCGTATGAATAGACCTTTTCAATAGGCACATAGCCTCCGATTCCGAACGGCTCGTGCTCTGTATCCTTGGCCTGGTAATAGTCAAGATAAAAATGGCTTGTCGGGGTCATAATGGCATCGTGTCCGGCCTTTGCGGCGGCCACGCCGCCTTCACTGCCTCTCCAGGACATCACGGTAGCATTCTCGGAAAGCTCCCCTTCCAGGATTTCATCCCATCCGATGACCTTGCGTCCCCTTTCATTGAGGAATTTTTCGATACGTGCGGTAACATAGCTCTGCAGATAATGCTCGGCTTTGAACTCGTCATCGTCCTTCAGGCCGAGAGCCTTGATTCTGGCCTGGCAATGAGGACATTTTTCCCAGCGAACCTTAGGGCATTCATCGCCTCCGATATGTATATATTCTGAAGGGAAAAGCTCCAGAACCTCCTCAAGGACTCCCTCAAGGAACTTGAATGTATCTTCTTTGCCAACACAGAGCACATCGTCAGCTATACCCCATCGTCCCCACACCTCGTACGGGCCTCCGGTGCATCCCAAAGACGGATATGCTGTCAATGCTGCAAGCATGTGTCCAGGAAGGTCGATTTCAGGGACTACTGTAATACCTTTAGCCTCGGCATATCTGACAACATCACGTATCTGGTCCTGAGTATAATATCCTCCGTAAGGAACTCCGTCATACTGCTCCCAGTTCTTTTTGACGACAGTACCCTTCCTTATCGAACCTACCTCCGTAAGACGTGGATATTTTTTGATTTCAATCCTCCAGCCCTGGTCGTCGGTAAGATGCCAATGGAAACTGTTCATCTTGTGGAGTTCCATCAGGTCAATATATTTCTTGACCTCATCTATGGTGAAGAAATGCCTTGAGACATCAAGGTGAAGACCTCTGTAGCTGAATCTCGGAGCATCATTTATTTCAGCGCACTGCAGAGTCCATTTCTTGTCCGCAGCCTGATTGCCGCCGAATATCTCTACCGGAAGCATCTGCTTCAGAGTCTGGATGGCATAATTGAAGCCTCTGAACGAAGAAGCTCTGACTTCCACAGCCTTACGTCCGACAGTCAGACCATAGGCTTCCTCGGCAAAGGAATTGTCGACAATGAAAATGAATCCTTCCTTCAACTCTCCCTCCGAAACCGTACTCTCTTTTCCCGAAGCGGCGGAAAGACGGGCAGCAAAGCCGTTTATGGCATCCGCAGCCAGAAGGTCCATTCCACGGCTGTAGCTGAACTTCGCTCCTGCAGCATCAAAATGACCTGACCTTACCGTTATTTCATTCGGAAGCGGCACGACCTCAACAGACTGGCTGCCGGTCCCGCAGCAGGAAGCAAGGGACAATGCGCCCGCAAGCATAATGTAGATAAATCTCATAAATTCTGTTTTATTAATTATGTATAAGTTGTCAGTTTACAATTATTTCGTCAAGGAACAGCCATCCTCCAGGCACTCCTCCCTGCCTTGCGACATAGCGTATATAACGGGTCTCAATGTCGCATAATGTGTCAAAGCTGCGGAAAAGAAGGTCCGGACACTTTACGGAAACATCATTCCAAACCTCAGATATAAGCCCGAACTCAGCCCCGTCCCTGGAAACATAAATTTCAACTTTCTCCGGCATAAAGATATACGGTCCCGCAAGCTGCATAAAGGTAGCTCCTACATAATGTACCGGAGTAACCTTGCCCAGATCGACAGTCACGTCCACATCCGAAAGGAATCCCTGCCAGCGTCCGTCGCTGTTGGACCATCCTCCGGCCACACCGTCTGTCAATGAAGTCTCCCCGGAAGCGGGATAGGACATATTTATCGGATGATTGTATTTTACAGACGCTCCGACAGCCTTATGCTTCAGACCGCTCTGTGCAAGTTTCCTTTCACCATATTCATTTTCCAGACAGAATGTGGAGTATCCGTCCTCGCGCATACGCTCCAGTACAGGCATCACCCTCTTTCTGAAGCTGTCATAATCTCTGTTCCCGCGGCTACTCCAGCCAGTCTCCGCAAGAGCAATGGCCCTCGGCCAGTACATATATTCGGCGTGCTGGTCTGACGGGATATATTCCGACCACAGATTGGCCTGTACTCCAATAAGATGATCAAGGGATTCCTTCGGCATAGCCATATCCTCCGGCTCATACCCATATACAATCTCAAGCGGCAGATAGCCTCCTATCGACTCCGGTTCACGGAACGGCGCGTCCTGGGCGTGGTCCAGATAACAGAAATTCCCCGGGCACATAATGACGTCATGTCCCATTGCCATCGACTCTATCCCCCCTTGGGTTCCGCGCCAGGACATCACAGTCGCGCCGGGAGCAAGCCCTCCGTCAAGAATCTCGTCCCATCCGATTATCTTACGGCCTTTTGAGGAGACAAATTCACCGATACGGTGTATCATATAGCTCTGGAGTTCATCCACATCTCCGAGGTTTTCCTCACGCATACGCTTCTGACAGTCCGGACAGGTCTTCCACAATCCCTTCCCGGCCTCGTCACCGCCTATATGGATATACTCCGACGGGAAAAGTTCAATGACTTCAGACAGCACCGTCTCCAGAAACTCGAATGTCCTTTCCTTGCCGGGACAGAAATCAGCCTGCTTATATGGAAGTCCGCTGCATCCGAGTTCAGGATATGCGGCAAGCACTTCCTCGCTATGGCCGGGCATCTCTATCTCCGGAATCACTTCAATATGCCTCTGATGTGCATATTCTATGATTTCCCTTATGTCATCCTTGGTATAATATCCTCCGTACGCTCCTGCCGAACCTTCCTCGGCATAATGTCTGTCTGCAGTCCACCAGTCCTTCCAGATCTGCTGGGGTCTCCAGGCGGCAAATTCAGTCAAACGCGGATAGGCATCAATCTGAAGCCTCCATCCAGCCCCGTCAGTCAGGTGAAGATGCATACGGTTCATCTTGAAAGACGCCATCGCATCAATCTGCTTCTTGAGAAATTCAACGCTTCGGAAATGACGGGAGACATCAAAGTGCATTCCCCTGTAACGGAACCTCGGACTGTCATTTATTTCACAGCACAATATTTCCTTGATCCGGCCGCCACGTGTCATCTGGTCAAGAGTCTGGAAAGCATAAAAGACTCCGGCATCCCCCGAAGCCTTTATTTTGACACCGTTGCGGGTGATCTTCATAGAGTATGCCTCCGGACCGGACATCGCGGAGCGCACGACTTTGACAGAAGGTTCTTCCTTAAAACAATAAGTGCCGCCTGTCAATGTATATTCAGACGGTACAGGAATTATGGCCTCAGGAGTCTGCGCACCGATATCGGCAGCCGCAATGACAAGCAGGCATAAAGGCAATAGAAATTTCATATTGTTTACGTAAATTCAATCTCTACAAAGATAAGGATTTATCTATACGTACCATCAGAAATACAACTAAATTTACATAAAACAGAAATGGCCGCCGTAATACGGCAGCCATTTCATTGGATATCTATAAGACCACTGACTGTGATTTTATTAGTCGTTGAGGGAGATACGTTTGAACGTAAGCACTTTAGCCTCTTTGTCAGATGCTGCAATGACATCCTTTACGGAAGTCTTGCCGTCACCCATCTGGTACTCCTGCTCCTCAAGAGTGTTCTCCTTGAAGAATTTTGCAAGACGTCCGTTGGCGATATTGCTTATCATCTGCTCAGGAAGGTTTGCGGCCTTCTCTGCAGAAACGGTCTTGATAATCTCACGTGCCTTGTCAGCCTGCTCCTGTGTAAGCCAGCCTTTTGACATATTGGACTCGATGTGAGCCTCGCTGTCAACGTGTGCAGGGTTGATTCCTGCTTTGTTGAGAGCTGAATCAACAGCTTTCTTCACAAGCTCCTCTTTTGTCTTCTCTACAGCTACAGTAAGCTCATTGTCGATTACATTCTGAGGAACAGCCTCTTTGTTCACAGCTACAGGGTTCATTGAAGCCACCTGCATAGCAACACCTTTTGCGATGTCTGAGGCAACCTCCTTGTTGAATCCGACGATAGCTCCGAGCTTTCCGTTGATAGCGTGGATATATGCAGAGATATAAGGAGCATCAATCTTCTCATATCCTACAAGGACGTGCTTCTCTCCTGTCTTTCCGGTCTGCTCTGTAATAGCTGCCTCCACAGTCCTTCCGTCTGCAAGCACACAAGCCTTGAGGGCTTCTGTGTCAGCCGGGAAATTCTGGATTGCAGTCTCAGCGATAGCCTGTGCAAGATCCTGGAATTCAGCATTCTTTGAAACGAAGTCGGTTTCGCATCCAAGGCATACGATAATAGCTTTGCCACCATCTACCTTAGCCACGACTGCTCCTTCAGTAGTCTCGCGGTCCGCCCTCTTTGCGGCAACCAGCTTACCTTTCTCACGAATGATTTCCTGAGCCCTGTTGAAGTCTCCGTTGGCCTCGACAAGAGCTTTCTTGCAGTCCATCATACCGGCACCGGTCATTTGACGTAGTTTTGCAACGTCAGCTGCTTTAATCTCCATTTTATTCAATGTTAAATGTTAATACCCTTCAAAGCAAGGACTACTCAGCCTTTGCCTGCTCTACAGGAGCTTCTGCCACTGGCTCTGCCTGCTCAGCCACAGCCTCTTCCGCCTTTGCAGAATCAGCCTTTCCGCCTTTGCGTGCACGGAGTTTCTTTCCTGAAGCCTGAGCGTCGTTCTGTTCAGGAGCCTCTTTCTCCTTTTCAAGCTTCCTTTCGTTCAATCCCTCTGCGATGGCACCGCAAAGAACATCCATAATGTATGCGATAGACTTTGCTGCATCGTCATTTGCCGGAATCACATAATCAATCGGAGTAGGATCGCAACAAGTATCAACCATAGCGATAACCGGAATGTTAAGACGATTTGCCTCTTTTACGGCATTCATCTCTTTCTGTACGTCCACTACGAAAAGTGCTGAAGGGAGGCGGCTCAGGTCTTTGATTGAACCGAGGTTCTTCTCAAGCTTTGCCCTCTGGCGGGTAACCTGGAGACGCTCACGCTTTGCGAGAGTATCAAAAGTACCATCCTCAATCATCTTGTCGATGGTATTCATTTTCTTGACAGCCTTGCGGATGGTAGGGAAGTTTGTCAACATTCCGCCCGGCCATCTCTCTGTCACGTAAGGCATATTTACAGATCCTGCCTTTTCTGCAACGATCTCTTTAGCCTGCTTCTTTGTGGCTACGAAAAGTACCTTGCGGCCTGAACGCGCAAACTGTTTGAGTACATTTGCAGCCTCATCGATTTTAACTATACTTTTATGCAGGTCGATGATATGGATCCCGTTCTTCTGGTCGAAGATGTATGGTGCCATCTTAGGGTTCCATTTTCTCGCCAAGTGTCCGAAGTGAACACCTGCATCAAGCAATTCTTGGAAATTTGTTCTTGGCATTGTCTTAATTGTTTGTTTGTTTTCACTTTCCCTCCAGGGTTTTGCCATTCCTGTCGGGCTCTTTTCATCAATCCGGAGCAGCGGCTCTGCCGGTCTCCGAGATTTTTCGCAGTCGCGGCAATCTTCAGGCAGCTTCCTCCGACTCGCGTCCGAGATGAAGGTCCAGAGATTTGCAACCGGACTGTGCGTTTGTGTAAATCAGTGCGTAATAACGATTAACGTTTACTGAACTGGAAGCGTCTGCGTGCACCAGGCTGACCAGGTTTCTTCCTCTCCACCTCACGGGCGTCACGGGTAAGGAATCCTGCGGCCTTAAGGGCTGGACGATAAGCCTCTGCATCAATCTCGCAAAGTGCGCGGGAGATACCGAGTCTCATAGCCTCCGCCTGACCTTTGATTCCACCTCCATCGAGGTTAGCCTTTACGTCAAACTGAGCTGCCGTTCCTGTCACTTCAAAAGGCTGGTTTACAATATAGCGGAGAGTATCCTGCGCGAAGTATTCGTTGATATCCCTTCCGTTGATTGTGATGTTACCTTTTCCAGGCACGACATAAACGCGAGCGACTGCTGATTTACGTCTTCCAAGGGCGTTTACTGCTTTCATCTGCTTAAATTTCGTTTAACTTGATTGTTTTAGGGTTCTGTGCCTGATGCGGATGCTCGCTTCCCTGATAAAGGTAAAGGTTGTTGATGAGCTTTGCACCAAGACGGTTCTTAGGAAGCATACCTTTGACTGCCATCCTGACGAGTTCGGTCGGTTTCTTTGCAAGAATTTCCTTCGGAGTGCTGAAACGCTGTCCACCAGGATAACCTGTGTGACGAACATACACCCTGTCAGTCATTTTGTTTCCGGTAAGTTTCACCTTGTCTGCATTGACGATGATAACATTGTCTCCGCAATCCATATTAGGAGTGAAGCTTGGCTTGTTCTTACCACGGAGGATAAGGGCAACCCTGGAAGCAAGACGGCCGAGTACCATGTCAGTGGCATCAATGACATACCATTCTTTCTGAATATCGCCGGCTTTCAGCGATACAGTCTTGTAACTTAGTGTGTCCACTGTCTTGATTTTTAATTAGTTAATACTTTAGTTTGCGATCCCTACACTACATAGGGGGTGCAAAGGTAACAAATATTTTATTTTCAACAAAATATTTCAAAAAGAACCCGGCGTAAAACCGGGTTCAGAAATATCACGGGATATGATGAATCTGTTGTTTCAGACTGCTATTTGTAGGCCTGGAACCAGTTTTCATTTACCGGACTGAGATAGTAGAGCTTCTCTCCGTGCCTTACGACAATTATTCCGTTCTCACTGAAATATGTGTCGATAAGCACAGGGAACTTCTCCCTGATCCAATCCTGCCATTTCGCGTCTCCACCGTATGGCATCTCCATCCTTGTACCTCCGTTGAGATAGACCCTGTCCTTTTCTGTGGAAGAAACGGAAGGCTTGTTGTTTGAATAGACAGCGACATATCCTCTTCCGTCATCCCAGTTGGCTGGAATGCAGAAGAAAGGCCTGTTCTCCCTGTCGCTGAGTTCTATCGAGAAATAAAGGCTCTTGTTATCCACGATTTCCTGCTTGATCGCATCGCAGGCGTCACGGGTATCAGTATCCTCGTATTTATAAGTTCTGTAGCCCGTATCCTTGCCTATATACCATTCTCCGACATTGTCAAACACGAAGTTTGCAGAAAGGCCTGCCCCCCCCCGACAAAGACACTGAAGGAGCGGAGAAGTCAATCAGAAGTCCTTTGATATCCTTGCCTCCGATAGAAACCGGCTCCGAGAAAGTGACCCCTTCATTGTCAATATCCACTTTAATGGACTTGTGTGACAGCACGCGGTTCGAGAGGATGTCAAGACGTATGGTCTGCACGTCATCATCTGTAACATCAAGGTACCAGTGTGCGGCAAGATCGCTTCCGGATGACACGACACCTGAAGTAAGGCCGGATTCACGGATTTTCAGCACGGCTTCAAGTCTTGCGGCGATAGCCAGATCCTTGTCGGCCATAGCCTTGACTTCTTCCGCAGTCGCAGGGACAAAGACAAATCCGGCATCAGTCTCCGCTCCCGTAGCGGAAATCTCATCCTCTGACCAGTCACCGTCTTCAATCACGAATACCGTCTCTGAAGCAGATGAATATGCAAGATGTCCTGCGTTGTTGAGAGTAAGCGTAACTGCATGGAAGCCGCTCCACCCCATCTCATAGCTGCCTTTCATACCCATCTTTTCAAAATCCGAATTTGAAGAGACAGCACCTCCTTCAGTGAAGGAGAAATAATAGTCGTGTCCGTCATAGCTGACTTTCCAGTCGCCAACAGTCAGCAGAACTTCCTCCACTCCAGACGGTGTGATCCTGTCCTGAGGAAGAGTACCCATCTTGTCAAGAGGATCCTCATATTTGCAGCCGGTCAGTATGACAGCAACAGCGGCCGACAATATAATAGCTATTTTTTTCATATCAGTTCCATTCTATACTTTAAACATTAATTGTCACGGTCGGCCATAATCCAATTGTCCGTGGTCGGACTCATAAGGTAGATCTTGGAGCCTTTTGTGTTCACATCACCGTCCTGTACCACAATGACTCCATCCGAAGCGGACAGGAATCCGTGGAGAAGAGGATATGCAGAATAAATCCTTTCAAACCAGCTGGCGTCATCCTCAAGGAACACCCAGGCTCCTCTCCAGCCTCCGCCAAAGGTCACAATATCCTTCTCCTGCGAAGAAACAGCCAGGTTGTTGTAGTATATACCGCAATATCCGCCTGATGAATCGTTTCCTGTAGGACAGAACACGAGAGGACGCCCAGCACGGTCACTGATTTCTATCTGATGCCATCTGCCGGAGTTGTCGCTTATCTCTTTCCAGAGAGCGTCACATCCGGTACCTCTTGAACTTCCAGGATTGATAAGATATGTCTTGTATCCTCCTGTTACAAACCAGTCTCCTGACGCGGAATTCGCTGAAGCCGTAAGATTTCCTCCCAATGAAGCAGTCTTCGCAGAAACGTTTACCTCGATAGCCGACACATTCTGTCCGGCGATGCTAACCTGCTTTGCAAGAGTGACTCTGCTGTTGACATCCACAGAGACATCAGATACAGTATGCGAAAGTACATTGTTATCAATAATGTCAAAACGTACAGTATATTTCTCCGATGACAGGTCAAGGAAATAATGGGCGACGAACCTGCCGCCGGCATAGACTGCTCCCGAAGAGAGTCCGGATTCCTTGATTCTCTGCACAGCCTCGACTTTGGCTACCTCCTCAGCCTTGTCTGCAACCATAGCGTCTACATCAGCCTGGGTAGCCTGGGTGAAAATCACCGTCTTGCCTGTAAGAAGCGTAGTGGCAACAATCTCCTCATCCGAGAATGATGTGACTACCAGAGTCTCCTCCTGGCCGGAAGCGAGATACCCCATGTGTCCGCCTCCCGGAATCGTAAGCTTTACAGACTGCGGGTTGTCCCATCCGAAATGGTAAGAAGCAGTCACGACGTCACGGAGAATGGTAGAATTGGATTCCACCTGTCCCTCCTCAGTGAACTGCCAATAGAATGTCTCGTCCGCATAGTCAAATTTCCACCACATAGCCGAACACAATGTAGCCTTGAGTTCGGAAGGAAGAAGACGGTCTGCAGGAAGTTCTCCTGAATTTTCCCAATCTTTCCAAGGGTCGGACAATCCGCAGCCAGTGACGGCAAGGCAGAATGCCGCAATCAGGATTGTAGAGATTCTTTTCATAAGTTTTTCAATTAAAGTGTTATTGTATTATGTAATTATAATTCAAAGCTGTCCAGCCCATAGAAAGAGCTGAGGTGGGGTGCCAGCCAAAAACTGCGCTGGCTGAAACTGGGAGGCGTGTATGGTCCCACACCGCGTTTAGGGAAGTCTGAAGCCTTGCCGGGATAGACTATACGGAAATCTATCAGCTGAGGCACGGTGCCGTCATTCCAGATGTTCATCACACCGTCTTCCTTGCCGTCGGGGCTTCCTGCGGCACCGCCCCAAGGATTTCTGCAGGCAAACAGGGCACCGCTCTTCTGAGGATACATTACAGTAAATGCGTGTGCGGAAACTGATTTGAACGGATCATCCACGATCACGTCGTTTTGTCTGAAACCGCAGATGGCGATATATCCCAGATCCACCACAGTCTTTGCCACACGTGACATCTGGTCAGGAGTAAGCGACTCCGGAGAGAAGGCGAAACTGTCTCCGCATCCGGTGAAAGGCGGTGCAGACCATTCTGTACCGATACCGCCTATAGGATAGTCTACCCTGTAGACATATTCATATTTCATAAGGGCCTTCTCCATAATCGTAGACCAGCAGGCCGTATTGTTCTTTCCTGAAAGCTGCGAGATATTGCCATTGCCGTCACAGATGAACTCATTGTTGACAGCGACCGTAATAGGCTCGCCTTTAGGATTGTACATTGTAACCTTATATGTACTGCCGTTTACCTTTATGATATTTTTGATAAAATCAGGGTGCATATACGCAAGCGATGCGAACACGGCGCACATACAGCAGTCTCCGATAGCGTGCTGGTTGACATCAGCAGGGACAGGGCTTCCATAAGGATAGAGATTCACCGGACATGATATCCAGTTGCCTCCTATGCCGGCAGCCTCCACCGGAGGGTTTTCTGAAGCATTCGCCAGCCAGGCAAGATCATCTGCCGTAGCTTCACGGGCTTTTTCAAACCTGTTGCCCATCGGGGTAACATCACTGTTGGACCATCCGCTGGCCAATGCCATCAGTTCAGGAAGACGGTCCCTGATATCAACGAACTCCACTGTGCCTTCCGCCACCTGAAGTCCCCATTCCGCTATCTGGGTGTTCTCTGAACCTTTGTTGTCACGTATCTTCAGCCTGTAATATTTATAGGCTGTAGTGTTTGATATTTCAAACTTCTTGAGTTCTCCCCTCTCCGAGAAGACGACACCTGACTGTGTGTCAAGCGTTTTCCACGATTTGTTGTCCGGAGAGCCGGAAAGAGTCCAGGACACCGGGTCACATTCAGGGCAGTCATTCGCCGACACGAGCGAATATGACAGCACGGCCACAGAACCGTCCCCGTTCCATATCAGATTGAAAGACTTGTGTGAAGTGACGAACTTGGTATTGTAGTCGTTGTCCACAAGCATTCCGATTTCGCAGCCGCGTGGCGCATCGGAGAATTCCACCGATATCGTACCGCCTGTAGGCATACATTCATTGTCGCTTCCGATATAGGCGTATGGAGTGGACTTGTAAGGGATATCAGAGCCTTTTTCCTCACATCCTGCCGCAATCGCCCCTGCAATGGCAGCCATTGCAAAAAATTTTCCGAAAGCATATAGTTTCATCTGTTTCATAATTTTATATATCGATTAGTCGTTGTCGGGTTGTACATATCTGACAGTCATGCCAGGTGACGAGATTGAAGGTGCCACGGCATCATCGGAAACCGCTCTTCTGCGGTTGGGCCTGTCACTCATGACGAACCGGAGATTCACGCCGTCCCGGATGTCATCGTATGTAAGATATGACTTGTCATATTTCTTACCATTGACATAAAGGGCTTTCACATAGACGTTCTCTTCCGACCAGTTGTCGGCCGTCATCTCTATCGTCTTTCCATTGGACATCCTCACGGTCAAAGCCTCCACACAAGGAGAACCTATGCTGTAGACGTTGCTTGAAGGAGCCACCGGATAGAATCCCATACAGTTGAAAAGATACCAGGCGGACATCTGGCCGCAGTCGTCATTTCCGCTCAGGGCGTCAGGAGTATTGCCATAGAAACGGGATGCAACTTCACGGACCCATTTCTGGCATTTCCAAGGCTGCTTGAACCAGTTGTAGAGATAAGGAACGTGATGACAAGGCTCGTTGCCGTGCCAGTACGCCCCGATTCTTCCCCAGATATCGTGCGCTCCGGGAATATCCTCAGGAAGCTCCTGGGTGAAAAGGTCGTCAAGCCTCTTGAGCATCAGGTCCTTTCCGCCTTCGTTGATATATCCCTGCACATCGTGGGGCACATACCAGGTGTACTGGAGAGTGAATCCTTCAGTGATATCTCCCCATCCGTGAACCGAACCGGGCCCCTGATACGCCACCGGAGCAAAAGGAGTTCTCCAGTTTCCTCCGCTGTCGCGTCCGCGCATGAATTTCGTCTCAGGATCGATCAGAGTCTGATATGAAAGAGAACGGTTGAGGAAATACCTGTAATCGTCATCCTTGCCCAAGGCCTTGGCCGCCTGCGCTATACAATAGTCGTCGTAGGCATATTCAAGAGTCTTGGACACTGATTCGGCCTCTTTGTCGAAAGGCACATAACCGTTGGCCCTGTATTCGGGAAGGCAGTCATAGTGGCTGTTCATAGCCGTTGTCTTCATCGCCTCAAAGGCCCTCTCATAGTCGAACCCAGGCACTCCCTTGACAATCATATCCGCAAGTACGGATACGGCGTGATAGCCTATCATACACCAGGTCTCGTTGCCATAGAAAGACCATATCGGAAGCATCTTCTCCACGCTTCTGTCATAATGGTCAAGCATAGAGTTGGCCACATCGGCATTGACCTGCTGATTGACAAGGTTGAGCCACGGGTGAAATGCCCTGTAGGTATCCCACAGTGAAAATACCGTAAGATTGGTATATCCTTCTGATGTCCCGATATTCTTGTCATACGCCCGGTACCTGCCGTCCGCATCCTCGAACAGGAACGGATGAAGCGCAGCGTGATATGCGGATGTATAGAAAGTCTCCATAGTCTTCCTGTCTGCAGTGACGGAATATTTTGAGAGTTCCTCCTCCCAAAGGCCGACTCCTTTCTGATGAAGGCTGTCGAACGTCATCCCGTCCAGTTCCTTCAGGTTAAGGAGCGCGCCTTCAGTGCTCACCGACGAGACAGCGACCTTTACAGTCACCTCTTCATTCTCCTCCGTAGCGAACGAGATGCACGCCATAAGGTTCTTTCCCCATGCCTCAAGGCTGCTGCGGAAACGCGAAGTGTTGTATACCACCGGCTTGCCGTCCTGCATTATCTGGAACGAATCCAGCTTCCTGGAGAACTCCGCCGCGAAATATACGTGCCTCTCCGGTCCCCATCCCTTCACGAGCTTGTATCCGGTGACGGTCGAATCATTCAGCATCCTGAGATTGGACCATTCGCATGAGAACCACAAGGTATGGTTCATATCTATCATGATGAACGACTCCCCGGAAGCAGGATAGGTAAACCTGAATATTCCGCTGCGCTCACCTGACGTCATCTCGGCCTTCACTCCATAATCGGAAAGAACTACTCCGTAATAGTTTGGGGAAGCCCATTCCTCATCGTGCGAATAAGCCGAGCGATACCCTTCAGAATGGTCCTCGTGTGTTCCCGGAACATAATATTTATTGCCGGTTCCAGGAATGAAAAGGAAATCTCCGAGATCCGGAATTCCTGTGCCGCTCAGATGAGTAAGGCTGAATCCCATAATCGTAGGATGGGAATATTTGTAGCCGGAAGCCGCATCATAGAAATCAGCATCCGTATCCGGACTGATCTGAATTCCTCCGAACGGGATCTGCGAGCCGGGATAGACATTCCCGTAACCGTCGGTCCCGACAAAAGGATTTACATAATCAGTCAGCTTCCCGGACTGCCCGAAAGCAGGCAGGGCTATGAAGCAGGACAGGAAAAATATCAGTTTCGTGTTGATGTACATACCCGGATACGACTTACAGTTTGACGTCACCTACCGCAATCTGATATTCGTTCCAAAGCTCATCTATGCTGTACTCCGGACCGAGTATATGCTTCACTGCCCCGTCAAAAGACCACGGAACGACCTCAAGCGCACTTCGGTTGAACTTAACAAGGAACTCAGGGTCCTTGTTGTCCCTCAGCCACACAAGGAAATAGCCTGTGGTGCGGTATCCGTCCATATAGTTGCCTCCTTTGGGACGCGCATCGGGACCGAATCCGCCGCCTGCCACACGCACGGCGTCGGCCATACCCTCTATGAAAGCCCAGAACACCCGGTTGGTGCCATAGGTCCCCACTCCCTGAGGCTCAAGCTGGTACGCGTGTGTAAGCTCGTGCAGAAGCACGCCTCTCGTCTCGAAAAGCACTTTGGCCGTATCGCAGTCGGCAAACGACTTCTCGATATGGCGTGTGCTGTAGAATATGCTGACATAGCCGTCTCCGCCGCCTTTGGCAGAGATTCCGTCAGTATCCTCAAGAGTATAATATATCTTGTCCACCCTGGTAATGCTGTCCTCGGGAGAGTCATAAAGGATGGAAAGCACCTCACGGGCCTGTTCCTGGATATAGGATTCAGGATCGGCTATTATGCTGTGATAGATCGAGGAGCCGGCTGTTCCTTCCGCCTTGTCCTCAAAATATACTGTACCGGTATCATATCCTTTCCACGCCTCCGCCTTGTCAGCCTTAGGGCAGGAGCAGCCGGCGATCATCAGTACAGACAATATTATTGATGTTTTCTTCATTTCTTGATATTGTTTTATTTTAGATTTACAATCACTTGTGTCAGTCAATTCTGCCGTCAGTAAGCGAATACGGTCTGGCAGATGCCGACTGTCCGCGTCTGCGGTCAGGTGATGAACCCATCCTGAACTCCCAGACACCGCCTTTGAGAATATCCTCGTGGGTGACATAAAGCTTGTCGTACTTTCTGCCGTCAATGGTGAAAGAACGGACATACCTGTTACGGTCGCTTACCCCGGGAGCCTTGATTTCAAGTACATTCCCGTTGGGGAGAGTCAGCTTGAGATAAGGCAGGTAAGGAGCACCGAGCACATACTGGTCGGAACCGGGGCATACCGGATAGAAGCCCATCACGGAGAAAAGGTACCACGCGGACATCTGGCCGCAGTCGTCATTGCCTCCGAGACCGTGGATATCATTGCGGTACATCCTGTTCATAATGTCACGAAGCCAGTATTGTGTCTTCCACGGCTGGGAAGTCCAGGCGTACAGATACGGGATATGATGGCTCGGCTCGTTGCCGTGTACATATCCTCCCACAAGGCAGTCTTCGGTTATATCCTCATTGTGCTCATAATATTTCTCGGGAAGGTGCATCGTGAAAAGCCGGTCAAGCTTTCCGACAAAAGCTTCGTCTCCTCCCATAAGAGTAATTATACCGTTCACATCAAAAGGCACGTGAAACGAGAAGTTCCAGGAATTGCCCTCGATGAAGCCTTCGCCTGAAGTCTGGAGAACATCAAATTCCTTCTTGAAAGAGCCGTCGCTGTAGCGCGGACGGGCAAATCCCAAGTCACGGTCATAGATGTTCCTGTAGTTCAGGGCACGTTTGCGGTAGACAGCGGCGATATCCTCACGTCCCGCTTTAAGGGCGGCGTTGTAGATGGTCCAGTCGTCATAAGCATATTCCAAAGTAGAAGAAGCGGCAGTACCGTCCTTGTCAAGAGGCACATAGCCAAGCTTCATATAATCACCGAGACCTGAATAATAAGGTACTGTGGAAGTCTCGACCATAGCCTTGAGAGCAGAATCCGTATCTGTGTACACTCCTTTGACAATAGCATCGGAAAGCACGGAGACGCCGTGATAGCCGCTCATGCACCAGTTCTCATTGCCCATGTGGCTCCACACAGGGAGCATCTTGTGGACACTCTGCTGCTGGTGGCAGATCATAGACTGCACCATATCCGCACTGCGCTGCGGACTGACAAGGTTCAGGAACGGATGCTCAGCGCGGTAGGTGTCCCAAAGCGAGAACACGGTATAGTTGGTGAACCCGTCCGCCTTATGGATATTATGGTCAAGACCGCGATAGCTGCCGTCCACATCCATATATACCGAAGGATTTATCATCGTATGGTAAAGGGATGTATAGAACATAGCCTTCTGGTCTTCCGTGCCTTCTATCTCAAACATTGAAAGTTCCTTGTCCCAAAGACCGCGTGCAGCATCGGCGAGTTCTTCAAAAGAACGTCCCTCCGCTTCCGCCTTCAGGTTTTTGAGAGCACCTTCCGTACTCACTGCCGAAAGGGCCACCTTCACTACAAGCTCCTGCTCCGAGGCAGTGTCAAACTTGAAATATGCAGTGACATCCCTTCCTGCAATCTCAGGGAAGTTATGCTCCAGGTCAAACCTTCTCCAGAACCCGTTGTACAGCACCTTCCGGTCCTTGTATCCGTAGTCCTTGACAGGCAGGGAAAAAGATATGGCAAAGTAAGTATAATTGGTACGGGCCCAACCGTTTGTAATACGGTAGCCTGTGACGAGGGTCTCATTTTCAACCCTCATCACCGACCACAGCACCTTACCGTCATAATTGTAGATACCATGGGTCAGGTCCAGCACAATATGCCCGTCCTCGCCTTTCGGGAACGTGTACTTGTGGACACCTGTCCTCTGCGTCGCTGTAAGCTGGGCACGTACACCGCTGTCCTCAAGGGTGACTTCATAATAGCCGGGGACCGCCTTTTCCGTACTGTGGCTGTATCCCGAACGGTATCCGGATCCCGGCTCTGAAGCTGTCCCAGGCTCAAGCCTGACCTCACCCGTACCCGGCATAATGAGTATGTCGCCGAGATCGGAATGGCCTGTACCGCTGAGATGAGTATGGCTGAATCCGAGGATCGTCTCGTCCGACCAGCGGTATCCGGCGCAGTACTGATACGTCTCAGGCTGATATTTCCCGTCTATATTGTGAGGGACATTCTCAGTATCCGGACTCAGCTGCACCAGCCCGAACGGCACGCATGGCCCCGGGAACGTATGCCCCATACCGTCCGTGCCGATCATAGGATCGACGTATGACGACGGCTGCGCAACAGCCATAATATTTGCCATAGCCGCGACAGCAACTGCTGATATCTGTTTTAATATATTCATAGACACTAACTAACTTATTTCTCGCGTGAGAAAGAATAAGGGAAATCCGATTCAGAGACACCTCTTTCCTTACAAGGGGAAGAAGACATGTCAAAGACATATTTTCCTCCTTTGAGCAGATCGAAGTGGCTGAAATAGTTTTTCGTATATTTCTTCCCGTTTACGGTAAGAGACTTTATATAACGGTTTTCATCACTGTTTTTCGGAGCTGAAATTTCAATGGTCCTGCCGTTTTCCAGACTTATCACAGCCTTCTTGAAATATGGCGCGCCAAGGACATACTCATTGCTTCCAGGGCATACAGGATAGAATCCGAGCGCAGTGAACACATACCATGCGGATGTCTGTCCGTTGTCCTCGTCTCCGCAGTACCCGTCAGGAGTAGGCCAGTAAAGCCTTGTCATCACCTCACGGAGCCAATACTGGGCTTTCCACGGCTGTCCCGCATAATTGTACAGATAGATCATGTGCTGGATAGGCTGGTTGCCATGAGCATAGTTGCCCATATTCATTATCTCCATCTCCCTGATTTCGTGGATGACACCGCCATAATAGCTGTCGTCAAAAATCGGAGGGAGCGCAAATACGGTATCAAGCTGACGGACAAATTCATCCTTGCCTCCCATAAGATCTATCAGACCCTGTACGTCGTGGAACACGGACCAGGTGTAATGCCAGCTGTTTCCTTCAGTGAAGGCATCGCCCCATTTGAAAGGATTGAACGGCGACTGGAATGTTCCGTCCTGGTTCTTTCCGCGCATAAGCTTTGTCTGAGGATCGAACAGGTTGCGGTAATTCAGACTCCGTCCGGCATATATGTCAAGCTCCTCCTGAGGACGCCCGAGCTTCTGCCCCATCCTGTAGATACACCAGTCATCGTATGCATATTCAAGGGTACGTGCGGCATTCTCATTGATTTTCACATCATAAGGGACATAACCCAGTTCGTTGTAGTACTGATAGCCGTAACGTCCGGTCGAAGCGATACGAGGATGCACCGAGTTCGCTCCTTTGAGGAGCCCCTCATACATCTTCTCCGCATCGGCCATGGTTATATTTTTCATAAAGGCATCAGCCACAACGGAAGCGGAATTGTTGCCCACCATACATCCCCTGTGTCCAGGGCTTGCCCATTCAGGGAAGAATCCGCTTTCAAGATATGTGTTGAGCAGACCCTCCTGCATCTTTTCTCCCATTGATGGGTAGACAAGATTCACGAACGGGAAAAGACACCTGAACGTATCCCAGAAACCGGTATCGGTAAACATATATCCAGGAAGCACTTCACCGTTGTACGGGCTGTAGTGCACAATTTCACCGGATTTGTCCACTTCATAGAATTTGCGCGGGAAAAGCACCGAACGGTAGAAGCAGGAATAGAACGTCTTGAGCCTGTCAGGATCTTCATCTTCAACTATGATCCTTCCAAGGACATCATTCCAGGCCTGCCTTCCCTCGTTCTTCACCTGCTCAAAGGTCCTGTCTCCGATTTCAAGCAGATTCTGCTCTGCCTGCTCAAGGCTTATGAACGAAGATGCAACTTTGGCCTGCACCTTCTCGCCCCTTTCGGTAGAGAAAGTCACCACTGCTCCGACGTGGTCGGATTTCAGCTCAAGATAGTCTTCAACCTTCTTGTATCCTGCCCACACATGGGAAGCCGCAAACGGCTTGTCGAACTCTATGATGAACCAGTTGCGGAAATTCTTCGGAACTCCCCCGCTGTTGCGTGTCGTGTACCCGACAATCCTGTTCTCTTCAGGAATCACCTTTATATATGATCCCCTGTCAAAGGCATCGACTACTATATGGGCATCATCAGTCTGAGGGAAGGTAAAGCGGAAATATGCACACCTTTCCGTAGGGGCGATCTCCGTAGTCACATCATACTCGGACAGATAGACGCTATAGTAATACGGTTTTGCCGTCTCGGACTTATGCGAGAACCAGCTTGCACGGCTGTCCTGGTCGATTTTCAGTCTTCCTGTCACAGGCATCAGGGAAAACTGCCCGTAGTCATTTATCCACGGGCTTGGCTGATGCGTCTGTTTGAATCCCCTGATCTTGTCTGAAGCGTATGTATATGCCCATCCGTCACCGATCTTTCCCGTCTGGGGCATCCAGAAATTCATACCCCACGGCATTGCTATCGCCGGATAAGTGTTTCCGTTCGAGAGCGAAATCTTGGAATCTGTTCCCATAAGCGGATTCACATAATCCACCGGTGTCTTCCGGGCAGATGCCATC